>Ga0255052_10000187_pt1 | contig 47189 bp, 44 predicted proteins | sample JV7_2_21_MG_FD_188632 | JGI IMG/M metagenome (GOLD analysis project Ga0255052, IMG submission 188632) | Seawater microbial communities from Jervis Inlet, British Columbia, Canada - JV7_2_21 | ecosystem: Environmental > Aquatic > Marine > Inlet | place: Canada: British Columbia | collected...
GGTCACCGATTTCATGTCCGTAATTATCATTGATGATCTTGAAGTCGTTGAGATCAATAAACAGCAACGCGCCCGTGGCGTCATCCGTGCTATCAGTCAGGCGCTGCGATGCGTCACGTTCGAAGCCGCGCCGGTTCAGTACTCCAGTCAGCGGATCCGATCGTGCGATCGACTCCATGTGCTGCTCTTTTGCTTTGCCATCAGTTATATCGACAAACGTAAGAGCGATGTCAGTTCCAAACGGCTCGCAGATCATGCGCAACCATTTGTTCGAGCCGTTGGACAGGTGGTTGACTTCAGTGTCGATGCTTTCTCCGGTGTCGGTGGCCGTGCTAAAACTCTCCAGGATTTCCCTGGCGTCTTCCGGTTCCATTGCATTGGTCGCAATCTTGACAATTTGTTCACCGCTGCAGTCGACCAGGTCTTCGCGATTTGCGTTCAAGAAGCGGCCGGCCATCGAGTTGGCGAAGATGCAGCGCAATTTTCTGAAGTCATCACCCTCGTCCTGTTCCCAGCGCAGTCGAATGATGCCGTTGACGGAGTGATCGATAAGCGTGCGCAGCATCTTTTCACTGGCCCTTACCTCAGCCTGGGCTCTTTCGACATCGCTAACGTCACGGAACATCAGCACTTTGCCGTTGCGCAACGACACGCGGTCGGAAGTCATGGGTGAAACCTGTACGTGCAAGAACCGGCCGGTTGTCGTCATCATTTTTCGCGGTTCGCCAGTCTTAAGAACCTCGAATACTTCAGGCGAGTCTTCACCGAGCACACTATTCAGCGGCTCGAGAAGCGCAGCCGTCTCTGTGATGTCAAGCAGACTCTCTGCACCATGATTCAGTCCGATGATCCTGCCCTGGTCATCGACCACAACCACGGGATCCTGCATATTCTGAAACACGGTTTCGTAGGCGAGCGGCGTGAACTCTACGATTTGTTCGGCCAGAACGAGCCACGCATACATTGGCAACAATACGGTGAATACGATTGGCACGAAGGAGATAGTGTCCGGACCAAATCCGAGATCGTAGGCCAGTGTCGCTATCATCGGCCCGAAACACGCTGCGACGAGCAAGAACAAGCCACGACGGTGTGCACGGGCAACAGCCGTACTGTGAGTGAGCAAGGTAAGCACTGCCATACCAATCACGGCATAACTGTACGGGGCGTGCACAAACAAGAACCACGGCCCCCATTGCACGGGTCGTGTCAAAAAGTCTCCGGCGGAATTCGCAATCGGCAAATACCACATGAACTCGTGGTAGTAGTTCGTCGCTGCCAGCGCGATCGACACGAACGGAATGACCAACAACAATGTAATGCGGTGGATCGAGGTTTGCCGACCCGTATACTCACGAAAACAGAAGTAAGCGGCTACCGGCAGCAGTGCGGTGCCGACGAAATGCATCGTCCGGCCAATTGAGAAAATCAGGAAGGTGGCCGACATCAACTCAATCGCACCACCAACAACCCAAAAACTGACCACCAGGAACAGCAGTCCGATTGGCATCGTGCCAACTTCGCGTTTTGCTGCGACCAAACGCAGGCCAAGTGCCAGATAGCACACAGCACTGCACATCAGCAGGACCGAAACGGCGATTTCGAAACTCATGCGTTCCTTCTTGATCTAACTTAATGTCGCCAATATTAGGCAGGTACGCCGTTGATTTCCGGGAACTGTTCCACAGCTTTCAGGCAACAAATCCGCCATTGATGGTCATATTTTCTCAAGTTGGACATATTCCGCCGCATCGGACCTGCAGCGCGGATCCATAAGCAACTGATTCTATTGGTGTTCCCTGCATTGCGGGCATTTAGCGTCGACCAAGCGCGTGCCGAATCGCAGCAACAAATTCTTCCCTGCTCATCGAATTGATGAGCGAAAGAAACCGCTCGGCGTTACGCCCACCCTGAAGTGATCTTTGCCGATAGCGAGGCGATTGCGCGTATCGAATCAGGCTGATACATGAGGTTTTCTCTCAAAAATGACGATCAGTTCCGCCGCTATTTCAACATAATCAGCCATAGTTTACTGCTTATGAACCCTCTGGACCGCTTAGTTCGCTCGGCGACGCCTTCCACTAGCGTACTTTTTCGTAAACGTGCGTACGGCAAGAGTGGCGTCCGAAACTTCCTGCGCGACGTTCTTGCGATGGCGAACGCATCCGTTGAAGGAACACGTTACATCATCACGGGCATAGAATTTGACGCCAAGGGTCGCAAGCGAATGTACTCGGTTGATCGCGATGACTTCTCGGGAAAACCCGCCTACCAGTCGCTGGCCAATGAGCACATAGAGCCACCCATCCGAATTCGCTACCAGCCCGTCACGGTCGAAGGCGAGCGTGTCGGTGTGTTCGAGATCGGTGATTGCCAGGACCGGCCCTACATGATGCGTGTCGATCTCTCCGAAACCCTGCGCCGGGGCGATGCATATGTGCGCATGAACGACTCAGCAGTAAAGATGGGGCGGCGTCAACTGCAATCCCTGTTCGAAATGAAGTTTCAGGATTCAGTGTCCGCTGGAAATATCGAAATTGGTTTTCCGGGCAACATTATCTACAAGGACAGAAAAATCGAAACCTGCAGTCTCGCCAAATTGCCGTCCGTAATTGCGAGTTCCAAACTGCATGAGTTGATCGAAGCACAGAGTCGAGTGCATGCCTCTACCTCGAACACGGTGGTCGCGCGACTGACGCATGCGCGCCTGTTTGGAACGGACCGCCCCTACGAAGATCGATCGACCGAAGATATCATGGCGGAAATGCGCCAGATTGAACGGCGGTATCGCGACCAAGATGATCACTTCCTGTTCGACGAGCATGCAACAGATATTCAGCTTGTCGTTTTGAACCAGGGTGAAGAGGCAATTTGCGACGCGTCGCTGTCGTTAATCATGCCGAATCACACCGCCCTTCACATTGCCACCCGGTTGCCCAAGATCGCGCGTGACGATGGCTTTGTCGATCGGACACCCAGCGAGCAATCTGAGTATCCGGCTGTCAACCTGCGCGACGATTCCGTTCACGTGTCGGTCAAGCTCGGCGACATCGAGCCGGGAAGCCCTACCGAGGTCTTCGGTGAACCATTGAAGATCTGTGTCAGTAATGATCTAAAAGGACGCCGGATCGGAATCCAATTCTCGTTGTTCGCACACAACCTGCGGTCGGCTGCAACGGGGAAACTACGTCTTCTTTTCTAGATCCATTTGTCTACTTGTGGCGCCGTGTAGCGTTCGAACTGCTGGATGAGTCCGGCGGGATCTTTATCACACAGCAGCATTGCGCGATTCTCGGCTCGCAAGAACCCCTCTGTCTGCGCGTGATCAAGATAGTCCAGGAGCTTGTCAAAGTAACCGAGCACATTAAGCACACCACAGGGCTTGTCGTGAAACCGAAGTTGACCCCAGGTCAGGATCTCAATCAGCTCCTCAAGAGTGCCAAAACCGCCTGGCAACGCTACAAAGCCATCTGCCAGATCGGCCATCATCGATTTGCGCTCGTGCATCGTGGCAACGACGTGCAGCTCGGTCAGGCTCGTGTGTGCGATCTCCTTTCCCTGCAGCAGCTTTGGGATTACGCCGTGAACAGCACCTCCAAGTTCGACAACCTTATCGGCAAGAATGCCCATTATTCCAATGGCTGCACCACCGTAGACGAGCTCTATGTCGTGATGCACAAGAACACCGGCAAGATTCCTGGCGGCCTCAGCGTAGTCGCTATTGACACCAGGGTTTGAACCGCAATAGACACAGATCCTTTGCATGGCCGGGAGGCGGACTCAGGCTGTCGCTTTCTGTTTTTTTGCGCTCTCGATAATCGCCGAAATCTCCGGGCGCTTTAGCTGCAGTTCTTCCCGGGTCAGGGCATCGAGCTCGTGCGGGAATACGAGCCACTCAGCTGTGTCGCGCATGAAGTAATCAGGCTCAATGTCTGTCTCGTTGCGACTCGGCTTGTACCACGGCACTGCAATGCGGATGTCCTCAGGCGTATTGCCGCGCGCACGTTTCGAAAGTTCCTCAATCACGGCAACAATCGTATTGCCTGTGTCAAAAACATCATCAACGATCAGCACGCGATCGTCATAACAGATCTTCTTGATGATGTAGTTGAGGCCGTGCACGGCAACTGCGCCGCGCTGATCCACGCCGACGTAGGACGATGTGCGAATGGCGATGTGATCAGATTCCACACCGCAGTAGGACATGATCTCCTGCACAGCCATGCCGACCGGCGTGCCACCGCGCCAGATAGCGATGATCATCGTGGGCTTGAAGCCGCTTTCGAGGACTCTTAGTCCAAGTCGAAATGAGTCTTCGAGAAGGTCCTGCGCCGAAAGTACGATTTTGTCCATTGTCGCTCTCTTTTGTCGTTTTTCTTGTGTTGGGACTTTCAGCTACCGCTATAATGCTCCGACCGGATTCTACCGCACCGCAGGCTCGGAAAAACAATGAACAAGACATTCGTCGCCGCGGACGACCTTCTCAGAGATTCTTTTCAGCTCGCTGCCAATATCTCGGCCGCTGGCTATCAACCCGATTTTCTTGTCGGGCTGTGGCGCGGCGGCAGCGCCGTCGGCATCGCAGTACAGGAAGGCCTCGACTTTCTGGGCACGAAGACCGACCACATCGCGATTCGCACATCCTATCGCGGCGCGCCAAGTTACACCGAGATGGTCAGCAAGGCCGATTCAATACGGGTACATGGACTGCAGTACCTGCTCGAAAACCTCTGCTCACATCACTCACTGCTGATTGTTGATGATGTCTACAGCACGGGCTCCAGCGTCAAGGCCGTCATTGACCAGCTTGCGAAGAAAACGCGCCGCAATCTGCCTGAGGACATTCGAGTTGCAACAGTCTGGTATCGACCCTCCAGCAAGACGGTACGGGTACCCGATTACTACGTTCACGAGACTCAGGACTGGCTCGTGTTGCCGTACGAATTGTCCGGATTGTCGGTCGATGAACTGCGTGAAAACCGCCCTGAGCTCAAGTCGATCATCGACCGCCTGGAGCCATTGCTCGACTGACTTTCTTATTTGATCGGGTATGCGGGGCTGCACTGGCTGAGCTTGCCCTGCAGATACGTTGCCGCAATATTGCGGTCGTCACCGAGAAAGATCAGCGAGAACAACAGTTCGTCGATGGATGTCGCCGCCTGGGCGCGTCGGGCAGTGATATTCGAACCATCGGTATCGAGAACAATGAAATCCGCCTCTTTGCCAGCTGCAAGATTGCCAATGCAGTCGTCGAGACCCAGCGCCTCGGCAGCCCCGAGCGTTGCGAGGTAAAGCGCGCGGCTCGCAGGTAAAGACTGGCCCTGCAGGTGCAAAATCTTGTACGCCTCGCTCATGGTTCGTAGCATCGACAAACTTGTGCCGCCGCCGACATCAGTTGCAAGCCCGACACCGATGCCCGCATCCGTCATCGATTGCAGGTCCAACAATCCGCTACCCAGGAACAGGTTGGAGGTCGGACAGAATGCGCCGGCGGCGCCTTTTTCGGCCATCAAGGCACGGTCTGCAGCATCGAGATGCAGGCAGTGCGCAAACATTGACCGATTACGAACCAGGCCGAAATGGTCGTAAACGTCAAGATAACTTCGGCTCCACGGAAACTGTTTGGCAATCTGATCTACCTCTTCCTGGTTCTCTGCGAGATGCGTGTGAACCCAGGTATCGGAGTACTCGGCGGCAAGGCGCCCTGCGGCTTCGAGTTGCTCTTCGGTTGATGTCAGCGCGAAACGCGGCGTGATCGCATAACCAAGTCGGCCTTTGCCATGCCAACGTTCGATAAGAGCTTTGCTATCCGCGTAGCCCGTTTCCGCGTCATCGCAGAGCTCGTCCGGGCACAAGCGGTCCATGAGCACCTTGCCCGCGATCAACCGCATATTGCGCTCCTCAGCAGCGGCAAATATTGCATCTACCGATTGTGGAAAGACGGTCGCAAATACGAGTGCCGTCGTCGTGCCATTGCGTAGCAACTCGTCCAGGAAAAAATCGGCGACCGAACGCGCATGGTCGGCATCGGCAAACCGCGCCTCTGCCGGGTATGCATAACGATTCAACCAGTCAAGCAACTGCTCGCCATACGAAGCGATGATGTCGACCTGAGAGTAATGCACATGGCAGTCAATGAGGCCGGGAACGATCAGTTTGCCGCTCAGGTCTTCAAGTGGCGTGTCGTCTGCCAACCCCGGCAGAAGCTCTTCAGCCGAACCAAGTTGAGCGACCGCACCACCTTCAATAACAAGCAGCCCGTCATCAATGTACTCAACAGCTGAGCGCTCCGCGTGCGGCCCGGGATCGGCAAGACAATGAAATATCGATGCGCGGAATGCCTGCTGCATTGCTACGACTCGACCAGCATGATGGCCTCATCGAGGCTGTGCTCGTCACAATTTGGCGCATCACTCGCACGATCGATAACCAGGAATTCCTGGCCCGCATCGAATGCGATTAGCGGCATGTGCCAGGTACCGCGGTGATAGTTGACCCCCTGTCGTCCATTGCTAACGAACGCGCGCAGGTCGCCCACCTCCACGCTCTCTTCGGGCGGACCGACGACTACGATCATGTGGCACGGCGTCAGCGGCACAAACGCCTGACTGCCCAGCGGATGCCGCTCGACCATGTCGACGTGCAACGGCAGGGTCGTCGCAACCCGACAGCGCGCGATACTGATGGCCACTCTGCCATCGTCTTTCATATCGACTCCACATAAATCGTCGAAACGCTCAAATCGCGCAGCATTCATCGCTGCCTTGCGATCGACCACGGACTCGATGACATCACCATAGGGCGCGAATCCTTCGCTTGTCAGTGTTTGTGGTATTAACGTAATTGTCATTCGTCAGTCAATCTTGTCGATGTGCCCATGCAGGCGAAGCCGGCTAATGCCGCCGTCAGGAAAGATCGACATGCGCACATGGCTTACTACGCCAACGGCATTCAATTCGTCCTCATAGTGATGCTGCTTGTCCATGCTGAGTTTTGTCTCGGGCAATAATACCTGCCACGCATCGCTGTCGAATCTTGCGTCGTCGCCATTCGAGAACACTGCAGCATGCAGCGAAACGCGATCCGGATAGTTCCCCTTGAAGTGCGCAGTATCGATTTCGACTTGTTCGATCACGCCGGATTGGCCCAGCGCGAGAATGACCCAGTCGTTGCCCGGGCCGCGGCGCCTCGCCGTTTCCCAACCATCACCCATATTCACGCCGCGACCAGCCACGTTCAGGTTATGCATGCTGCCATAGTGTTCGTCGCTGCACGCTATTGCACGCCCACCGTTTTCCAGAGCGACGAGATCAATGACGCCCTCCACTGCGGAGATGTCCGGTCGCACTTCACCATATATGCGTAACCTGGCAACACCGCCGTCCGGATAGATGTTCAATCGTAGATGTGTCCAGATCGAATCATCATCAATCGGAAGATAGTGGTGCGCATCACCCCCCAGCTCGGTTTTCCCGAGGATCTCGATCCAGCCCCCGGCCGGCACGTCGTCCTCGCTGACGCACGCGTCAATGGCTGCATGCGGTGGATAATTTCCCGTAAAGAAACTCGTGTCGATATCGACACCGCGCAAGACACCTGGCACCCCGAGCTTGATGATGCAGTGATCATGCCCTGGCGTGCGTTTACGACGGCTCTCCCACCCGTCCATCCACTTGCCGTGATCATCATACTTATCGTCGATGAATATCGGTTCACTCGCCTCTATCAATCTCTCCTTTGCCGCGAAAAACTCGTCAGTTGCATAAGTTACCCGCGTGCCAAGCCTCGGTTGCTCTAGCTGGATCCATGCGTGAAACGGATTTGACGAAGCGACCACTAGCCAGCTCCCATGGCGCTGAGTCGCAGCGCGGCGATCTTGTGGATTTCAGCAAGGGCTGTCTCGAACTCGGTATCCGGGTCGTTTTCCAGTCTGTTTTCGAATGCAGCGAGTATCTCGGTCCGAGTGCTGTCCCTGACCGCCATGACAAACGGAAATCCGAATTTCTCCTGATAATCATGGTTTAAAGTCTGAAAACGCTCATATTCTTCGGTGGAACATTGATCGAGTCCCGCACTGGATTGCTCAGTTGTCGAATCTTTGGTCAGTTCCCCCGCAATTTGTGCTTTTCCTGCAAGATCCGGGTGCGCACGAATCAGGGCCAATTGCCACTCGGTCGACGCGTTGTCGACGCAGTCCGCCATGAGCTCCGCGACTCTCTCCATATCCCCCAGGTCCGCCGCAATCGCCGCAGCTTCCTCAGCAACCCAGGCAGAGTGTTCGTAGACTCCGCCAAAGCGCGTTATGAAATCGGATTCGGACAAGGCCATCATGATTCTGCCGGAAACCGATTACGCCAGTGCCTGGCAATATCGATGCGACGCGCAACCCAGACATCATCATGGCTGGCAACGTAATCGAGGAAGCGGGCCAGTGCTGCTGCGCGCCCGGGTCGGCCCGCAAGCCGGCAATGCAAACCAACTGACATCATTTTCGAGCCCTCGGCATACAGCACGTCAAAAGAGTCTTTCAGATAATCGAAGAATTGCTGTCCGGAATTGAAACCCTGCGCGGTCGCAAAGCGCATATCGTTCGCATCGAGCGTGTACGGCACCATGAGCTGCGGCGTCTCAAAAGAGTAATCCCAGTAAGGCAGATCATCAGAGTAACAATCCGCGTTGTAGACAAATCCGCCTTCCTCAGCAACGAGACGATGGCTTTGTGGACTGCAGCGACCCAGATACCAGCCGGATGGGCGTTCGCCGGTCACATCTTTATGGATTTCGATCGCTTTGCCGAGGTGTTCCCGTTCGATACCCTCGTCAACAGATTGATAGTCGATCCAGCGATAGCCGTGACTTGCGATCTCCCATTCAGCTTGCTGCATGGCTGCAACAGCTTCCGGGTTGCGCTCAAGTGCCATCGCCACACCGAAGACGGTAACAGGAAAGCCGCAGTCGCCAAATAAATTGTGCAGTCGCCAGAAACCGGCGCGCGCACCATATTCGTACAAGGACTCCATGTTCATGTGACGCTGGTTGTCAATCGGCACCGCGCCAACGATCTCCGACAGAAATGCCTCAGACGTGGAGTCACCATGCAAGACACAGTTTTCCGCGCCCTCTTCATAATTAATGACGAACTGCACTGCTATACGTGCGCCGTCCGGCCAATCGGCGTCCGGTGGATGCCCGCGGTAACCGCGCAAATCTCTCGGATAGCTCACATCCGCCATCGTTATTCTCCAACCGCCTGATACCAGCGATCGATAATGTCCCGTTCATCTTCACTGATGCCGGTCAGATTACCGATCGGCATGACACGAGTAACGACAGTTTGTTGATGGATGCGCTGCGCTTCTGCGACGATTTGTGCATCCGTATCCAGAACGACGCCTGCCGGTGCGGCAGGAAAAGCCGGATGCGTTGGCGAATCGGAATGACAGCTTGTGCAGCGATGTTGAATAACTGTCCGAACATCTTCAAAGACGACCGACTTGCCTGATGCAGCGCTCGCTCCTGGCGCAATCAGTGCCGCAACTCCTGCGAGTAATATGACCGCGATGATGATCGGCAAGGGCGATGCCTGCCCCTTGTGCCGTGCAACAAAATAGATGCGAATCAGCGCGCCAGCGAGTGCGATGGCGATCAGGATTGCCCAGTTGTATTCATGGCTGTAGGTCATCGCATAGTGGTTGCTGGTCATGACGAACAGAACAGGTAGCGTGAAATAGGTGTTGTGTACCGAGCGTTGTTTGGCATTGATGCCATCACGCGGATCCGGCACTTCACCGCGTTCAGCTGCATCGACCATTCTCTTCTGACCCGGAATGATGACGAAGAACACGTTGGCAACCATGATCGTACCGAGCACAACACCGAAGTGTATGTACGCGCCGCGCCCGCTGAACAGCTGGCACAGACCCCACGCAAGCACGGATACGAGCACGAACAGCAAAAGTCCGAAGAGCTTGTCGTCGCTGCCGAGCTTTGTCTTGCACAGCACGTCATAAATGAACCAGCCTCCCACTATGACGGCAGCAGCAATGCCGACGGCAGTTAACGGTGACAGTTCCGCTATGCTTGGGTCGATCAGGTACACCTGTGCGCCATACCAATACACAAGAATCAGCAGGAACATACCGGACAGCCACGTCGAGTATGCCTCCCACTTGAACCAGTGCAGTGTCTCGGGAAGGAGCTGTGGCGCGACCCGGTACTTCTGGGCATGGTAGAAGCCACCGCCATGAACCGACCATAGTTCGCCGCCAACGCCCTTCTCATCGTCCTCCGGCAGCTTCGGCGCCTCGAGATGATTGTCCAGCCAGATAAAATAGAACGACGAACCGATCCAGGCGATGCCCGTGATGAAATGCAACCAGCGAACAAGCAGGTTCAACCACTCTGCAACATAGGCCTCCATGCTATTTCTGTCGCTTCAATGGATGGACGTTTTCAGGATACACAGGGGTCGCCTCTCGCATCGCTTTCTCGTACGACTGCAACACTTCAGCGGCAGCCGAAACAGCAATCTCGGCCGGCTTCTTGCCGCTGATTCCGCCAACACCGATCGGGCAAATGAGCTGATCGATGTCGTGTGCCTGCATCCCCTGTGCCGCGAACCGCTTTTCGAATCGGCGCCGTTTGGTGAGGGATCCGATAAGGCCGCAATACACGGCATCGCCACGCCTCAAAATCCGGTCGCAGATATCGAAGTCGAGCGCATGACTGTGCGTCATGACGAGATAACAACTGCGCGGTGGCATCGCCGCCACTTCCAGCGAAGGGTCGGAACTTTCAATCGTTCGCACATTCGCTGGCGTAACGCGAAAGACGTTACGGCGACTATCGACCCATCGAATATTGCAGTCTAGCGTCGATAACGACTGCACAACCGCGGAGCCGACGTGACCGGCGCCAAAAACAGCAATATTCAGATCGGTGCCGACTACATCTTCAAAAAACCAGTCATCTATTCGATGGGCTGTCCGGCCGGCTTCGAGGCTCTCGCGCGCCCGCTCGATAATCAACGACTCTGATACATCGACTGATTCGCCGAAGGTGCCGTCGGCCGTGACCAGAAATTTTTGGGCCTTGCCGCCAAGGTCTGTTACGACAACAACCGGCTCTCGCTGTCCGTGCAAGGCACGAAGATCTCGCAACCATACCGGAAGCACGCTAGCGATCGGTTCAAACAAAATATCGACGACCCCGCCGCAACACTGACCCATCGACGTGCCGAGCGGAAACTTGCGAAGCGACGGAATCTCAACATCGCCGAGCATGTCGCACGCAATTCGCGTGCATTGATACTCGAGTTGACCACCGCCGATCGTGCCGATCGTCGCGTCGTCGGTAACGATCATCTTTGCCCCAACCTCGCGCGGAGCGGAGCCACGAATTCCAGCTACGGTCACGAGGACGACGCGTTGACCGGAAGCCGTCAGGTCCGACAGTTCGTCGATCCACTCATTCACAGGGTGCCGCCTTCGATCGCTCTAAGTACGGCTTCGGGGGTCGCTGGCGCCTGCAGATCCGGCAGTGGCTGGTCGTCAGTCGCAATCGCATCGCGAATCGCATGAAATGCTGATATACCAAGCATCAGTGGCGGCTCGCCGACCGCTTTCGAGCGGTAGATCGTATCTTCGCGATTGGCGGCGTTTTGCAGGAGTTGCACACGAAAATCCGGCGCCAGGTCGGAACAGGTCGGGATCTTGTACGTGGACGGCGCATGCGTCGTCAACTCACCGGCCTCGTTCCAGCACAGTTCTTCCGAGGTAAGCCAGCCCACGCCCTGCACAAAGCCACCTTCGACCTGTCCCAGATCTACGGCCGGATTCAGAGAATCGCCACAGTCATGCACGATATCAACACGTAACAATCGATACTCGCCGGTTAAGGTATCAACAATAACTTCTGAAACTGCAGCGCCGTATGCATAGTAAAAAAATGGCCGTCCACTGAATGTTTCGCGGTCGTAGTGAATCTTGGGCGTCTTGTAGAATCCCGTCGCCGACATCGACACGCGATCAAACCAGGCCAATTTTATGAGGTCCTCAAAAGTGAGGATATCCTTGCCAACCGTGACCTTGTTGCCACGAAAATCGATCGCAGTCTCTGACACGGTGAAATGCCGTGCCGCGAACTCGGTAAGCCGTCCGCGAATTTTTGCAGCTGCACGCTGCGCGGCCTTGCCGTTGATATCTGAACCGCTTGACGCCGCCGTTGCCGATGCGTTCGGTACCTTGCTTGTGTCCGACGCATTGACACGAATTCGATCAATCGTGATGCCAAGTTCGTCTGCAACGACTTGGGCAACCTTGATAAACAAGCCTTGCCCCATCTCGGTGCCACCATGATTCAAGTGCACGGTGCCGTCTCTGTACACATGGATAAGCGCGCCGGCCTGGTTCAGATGCGTAGCCGTGAACGAGATGCCGAACTTGACCGGCGTCAACGCAATGCCACGCTTTAACACAGAGCTGGTCGCGTTGAATGCGCACACTGCCTTGCGTCTACTCTGATACTTGGCGTCGGCTTCAAGTTTGTCGACGATTTCATCAATAATATTGTCGTCGAGCTTTTGCCCGTATTGCGTCGTGTCACGCTCGCCGATGCCGTAGAAGTTCTGCCGGCGTATCTCTAGCGGGTCCTTACCGAGTGTTCGGGCGATGTCATCGATCGCATATTCAATCGCGTACATACCCTGCGGACCGCCAAAGCCGCGGAACGCCGTATTCGAAACGGTGTTCGTCTTGCAACGATGCGACTCTATGCTCACGTTTTCGAGATAGTAAGTGTTGTCGCAATGAAACATCGTCCGATCATTAACCGGACCCGAAAGGTCTGCTGAAATACCGCAGCGCGATGCGAACGTAAAATCGATGCCCTGAATTCGGCCTGAATCATCGAAACCAACATCGTAGTCAATGACGAAATCGTGACGCTTTCCGGTCATGATCATGTCATCGTCTCGATCGAGCCGGAGCTTGCATGGCTGGCCGATCTTGGTTGCCATCAACGCCGCCATGCAGGCGATTGTCGCCGCCTGGCTTTCCTTGCCACCAAAGGCGCCACCCATGCGGCGGCAGATGCAAACAACGTCACTGGCCGAGCGGCCTGTTGCATCGGCAACCAGATGCTGAACCTCGTCCGGGTGTTGCGTTGAGCTGTAAACCAGCAAGCCACCGTCTTCCTCCGGGATGGCCATCGCAATATGTCCCTCGAGGTAGAACTGATCCTGCCCGCCCAAATCCAGGCGGCGTTGCAGGCGATGCGCCGCATCCGCCAGAGCATTGGCAGGATCGCCACGCTTGAGCGTCTCTGTGGGCAACACGAACGATTGCTTTTCGATAGCAGTCACCGGATCGAGAATCGGTTCCAGCTCCTCATAATCGATCTTTGCGCGCCGGGCGGCCTTGCGTGCGTGATCCACCGTATCTGCCGCGACTGCAAATATTGCCTGCCCAACATACTGGACAAGGTCCGGTGTAAAAATTACTTCATCGGCGACGATCGGCCCGCAATTGTTTTCGCCCGGAATATCTGCGGCAACATATACGTCAGCCACACCGTTTGCGGATATCACATCACCAAGATCGATCTTCCTGATCTTTGCGTGCGCTTTCTCACTCATCCCGATTGCGACATGCAGAAGATCACGCGGCTCCGGCAAATCATCGGTGTAGGCCGCTGATCCGCAGACGTGCAGATGCGCGCTGTCGTGCGGCAATGCTCTGCCAACTGATTTCTGAGACTTAGCGGCCATAGCCATACACCGTCACTTCGAGTTCACCGCGCGTCTCAAGGTAGAACCGGCGCAGCAGGTTTTGCGCAGCACGCATTCGATAATCCGCCGACGCGCGCATGTCGCTAATCGGCGTGAAATCTCTCTCCAGGGCCTGCATTGCGCCCTCAATCGTCTCCGCATTCCACTGCTTGCCGAGGGCAGCCTTTTCGCAATGTCGGGCTCGTTTTATCGTCGCCGCGAGCCCGCCACAGGCCATGCGAAACGACACCACATTATCGCCATCAAGCTCGAGACGATAAGCGCTGCATACGGCGGAAATATCCTGATCGAAGCGCTTCGACAGTTTATGGCTGCGAAGGACTACACCGTCCCCGGGCAGCGGAATTCGAATGGTCTCGACAAACTCGCTCAGTCTGAGGTCTTTGACCTGGTAATCGATATAAAAATCATCCAGATTCACCTCGCGACGGCTCCTGCCCCTGCGAAGCACGAGCGACGCACCTGCCACCATCAACGCCGGCATCGAATCACCGATCGGAGAACCGTTCGCAATATTACCGCCGAGAGTTGCTGCGTTTCGAATCGGCGGTGATGCGAAACGCATGAAAAGCTCGTCGAGATCCGGGTAATGCGCGATGATGACGTCCATCGCATCGGTCAACGTTACGGCCGCGCCGATTTCGATGTGGCTTACAGAAACCCCGAGTTGATTTAGTTCAGCGACGCGACCCGTGTAAACAACCGCGTCGAGTTCGCGGTGCTGTTTCGTGACCCAGAGACCAACATCGGTACCACCCGCCAGCAGGGTCGCATCCGGATGATCTGCCAATACAGCAGCCAGTTCATCCGACGTCGTCGGCGCGAAGAAAAGCCGGCCGTCACTGGACAACTGCAAACCCTCCTTGCGTTGCAGTCCTCTCAGCACCGCGAGACGCTCAGCCGGAGCATTGTCTTTACCCGACGGCTGTCGTAGCCATTCCTTATCCGCAGCCCCGTCGTACATGGCTTCGGCAGCCGCAATAATGGGTCGATACCCCGTGCAACGACACAGGTTGCCAGCAAGGGCGTCATCAATTTCACGGCGCGACGGTTTCGCATTCGTCTTGTAAAGCGCGAAAAGAGACATCACGAAACCCGGCGTACAAAAGCCACATTGTGAGCCGTGATGATCGACCATTGCTTCTTGCACCGGGTGCAAGTCGCGATTCTGGCTAAGGCTTTCGACCGTTATGAGTTCCTTGCCGTCGAGCGTCGGCAAGAATTGAATACAGGAGTTGATCGCACGCACCGACAGATCATCGCCGTCGCGACTGAGCTCGGCCAGCACAACTGTACAAGCTCCGCAGTCACCTTCAGCACAGCCCTCTTTTGTGCCAGTACGAAGCATGTCTTCGCGGAGAAACTGCAGGACCGTTCTAGTTGGGTCGACGTTTTCGAGTTCGACAAGCTCACCGTCAAGTACAAACCGAACCGTGCCGGTTTGAGCCTTGATGTGCGTCTCTGGCCCACTCATGCGATGTCAGCTACCCCGATACGTCGAGTAGCTCCAGGGCGACACGAGTAGCGGCACATGGTAGTTCTGGTCCGCATGGGTCGAGAATCGAATCACAACTGTGTCGAGAAAGGCCGGCTCCTCGAGTTTGAGGCCTTGCGTTTTGAAATAGGTGCCAATATCGAATTCCAGTTCATACTCACCGGTCTGCATGGTCTCGTCGTTGAGCAACGGATACCCGCTGCGGCCATCCGAATTAGTGGTGGCCGAAGCCAACAGCTCCCTGGCGGCTCCCAGTGCAAACAGCCGGATATCGACGCCCGCTGCCGGAATGCCATTCGCTGTATCAAGAACATGTGTCGTCAATCGTCCCATGGCACCCATTATACGATCCTGTGCTAGGGTCCTGTCCTGTATATTTTTGACCAGAATGAGAATAAGGCGAATCACATGAAAGATGAGAAACGTCTCTCAAGACGGCGTTTTCTGCGATCAACCGGAACTCTGAGTGGCGCAGCCTGTTTGCGATTACTTGGCCCGGGCCTCATTGCTATCACCGAGGCAGAGGGAGGAGTTCGATAATGAACCGCTTGTTGATAGTTCTTTCTGCAATTTTGATAGTTGCTTGCGACTTTTCGGTCGATACCGAAACCAAGGTCGAATGGCTCAGCGCGCCAGGCACTGAAGACATGAACCTGCCGTTTTCCTCAGCCGTACGCGTCGACAATCTGCTGTTCCTGTCGGGTGCGCTCGGCTATGACCGCGAAAAAGGTGCACTCGTCGAGGGCGGCATTCAGGCTGAAACACGCAAAACGCTCGAGAACATCTCGCAGACGCTCGAGACTTTTGGCTCATCGATGGACAAAGTCGTCAAATGCACGGTCTTTCTGGCCGACATGTCCGAGTGGGGAGCGATGAATGAAGTTTATACGACCTTCTTTCCGAACAAACCGGCGAGAAGTGCGTTTGGTGCAAGCGGGCTCGCGCTCAATGCCCGTACTGAAATCGAGTGTATAGCGGTTGTCGACTAGTCTGATTCTGCTAATTCGTTTCCGCGTTTAATTAGAGCGCGCAGTCGTTTCTGATCAAGAGCGTCGCTGAGTTGCTGCTGCAGCTCTTCGTCGCTAATCGAAGTCAGGGTATCTTTCCAGCCCTGGCCTACCTCGTACGGGATGCCCTGAAAACGCTGTGGCACACCTGTGCGCGTCGAAAATGCCTTGCCATGATCGATAAGCATCAGCTGCCAGAAATCAAGGTCATAGAGAATATTGGTGCCGTTTCTGTTGTCGTTGTAAGTCAGGAGATCAAAGACGAGCATCGCATTCCATTGTTCGTTTAGCGGGCACCAGGCTGAACCACCGCTGCCCTCTTGCCTGCGTTGAACTTCGTTTATGGATTTGACGGGCTTGAACTGCAGCGAACCGTCCACTCCATCGAGATTCCGCCGCACCGTTACCGGCACCATTTCGAGACCGAGCAATTTGTCGAGTTGATATGCTGCCACCTCCGGATAAAAGCCACGTCCGGGCCGTTTGGCAAAAATGGATTCGATCGTTCGCGCGCCGTCACTAACCGTCACGACATCGCGACCATTCTCATCCATGCCGCGCGACACGACATTGCCACTGCCAAGTAGGTCTTCGATCTCATCGTACGCAAGGCTGCCCTCCGGGCGTGATCCTACACTGCGCGGATGTGGTACCGGATCGAGTACCTCATCGCTGTGCTGATTGACGACCGAAACTCCACTTGAGTCGATGATCAGAGCGTTAGCGCTGCCCCCATAGTAGTTATTGAGCATGCCCGTATCGATTTCGATGATGCGCCCGTCCAAACGCTCGAGAACGCGACGGCCGGGCGTCGGCGTGTGGCCGATGACGACGCGGGTCGCATCGATAGCCTGCAGAACTGCATCAAGCTTGTCCGACTCGACAAGCTCGCTGCAAACGACATTGCCGCGGTACCAGAGCGGCCCGTCGAGCGAGTGAAGATCTGATGTATTCAGTGCCTTGACCACGGCAATCGCCTGGAGGACGTTCTCTTGCGTATCCAGCGGCGGCATGTAACGGCCCAACAGCTCCGGGTGGTCACGAAATCCGTCAGATGGCAGTAAAGCCCCCGCCTCAAAAACGACGTCCAGTTGCCGCACGTACTCGACCATTTCGCCACGCAGCTTGCCATTGACGCCTTCCAGCCCTATTCCTGAGATCATCGGCGAAAGGCCACCGTGAACAAATGCCGTCTCGTTAACGACGATGACAACCGGCTTCGACAACAACCACTTGCCATATTTCCCGTCACTCGAGAAAGCGCGGCGGTGAGCAAAAAACCCGTCCGGGTGCTTTTGATCAAATACAACGCGCATCGCGGTGGGATTATCTTCACCAGCCATGCGTTGTTCGGCGAAGGCCATGTATCCGCGCTCACGCTCTGCAGCAAGCTCATCCTCTGCGAAGGCCGCGTATTCCGCCTTCGACACGTAACGCAGATCGCCAACAAGATTCATCACTTCATGGTTACCGATCAATACGTGTACCTTGCCACCCGCTGCCTCTGCCTCGCTCTCCAGCCGCATCAGCAGATCCATTACCTTGCGTGATTCCGGTCCGCGATCGACGAGATCGCCTGTCACAACCAGGTGCGTGTCTGCGCCTGACCATGCCAGCGCGTTGTCTATCACTTCGGCTTGCTGCAGCACTGCGACCATCGGTTTGTAGGCGCCGTGAATGTCTGTAATGGCAACGACACGTTCGACGTTTTCAAAACGCCATTGGTCTGCCGTCGCCGGCGTCATGCAAACAAGGATCGCGACGAATGTCAGCATCATATTTCGTGCTTGTTCATGCAAAACGACTGATTCCCTACTAGAATTGTTGCGGGCCACCTACTTTACCGCCCTGTCGAGGTATTGATGTCATACCGTAAATGGACTGCAAGCATCGCTGTGATGTTCCCTCTCGCTTTAGCGGCCAACGCACAGGATATCAAGGATCATGATCCCTTGTTCAACAGCCATGACACATTGGATGTTGAGATCGAAGCACCGTTCAAGATGATCGCCAGGGAGCGCTCCGACGAAGAAGAGGTCCCGGGCAAGTTTCGATTTGTCACGGAGAGTGGAACCATGGTTGAGTTTGACGTTGCGGTTCGCGCCCGCGGCAACTGGCGCCGTAACCCGGACATTTGTAGTTTTCCTCCCATTCGCATCGACTTCAAAACATCGCAGACCAAGGACACTTTGTTCCGCAAGCAGGACAAGCTCAAACTTGTTACGCACTGCCGAAATAAAGCGCGCAGTTATGAGCAGGCCGTAGTCAGTGAATATCTCGCCTATCGCATTTTTAACGCGCTGACCGACACGAGTTTTCGTGTGCGGCTTCTGAATATCAAATATGTGTATACGGACTCGGGGGCTGAATTCGAGAGCCGCGGCATTCTGATCGAGCACAAAGACAGAATCGGCAAGCGCATCGACGCCAAATCACTGGCAATTGAAAAGACGACCGTTGCGGAAATTCGCCCGGAGGATCTTAATCTCGCATCGATATTTCAATATTTTCTGGGTAACACGGATTTTTCGCCGATTGCGACCGTGCCGGATGAGGACTGTTGTCACAATCAGGCACTGTTCGCGAGCGAGGACGGGCTACATTACACAATCCCCTATGATTTCGATCAAAGCGGTTTCGTCGATGCACCGTATGCGGCACCAATCCCACGCTTCAAGCTGAGGTCAGTGAAAGAACGACTGTATCGCGGGCGCTGCCGGAACAACGAATACCTGCCGGCATCCTTGCAGCTGTTTCGCGAGCACCGAAGTGACATTGAGACGTTGGTGCGTGGACAGCAGGAACTGTCCCCGGACACGCGCCGAAAGATGCTGCGCTACATCGAGGATTTCTACGACACGATCAACAGTCCGAAACGGACCAACAGGCAGATCGTTAATAAGTGTCTTTAGGCGCTGCTGTGGTCCTGTCGGATTGAATCCAGTCGGTGATGATTTTCGAAACGCGCGGGTGAACATAGTATCCAATCGAACTGTGCGGATTTGACTTGCCGTAGCGAACGGCCAGATTGTAGATATGATAATCGTGTACGGCACTTACGACACGATGATCGAGCATCTTCTTGAAATCATCAGCAAGCGTATTGTCGTGACACATATAGTCGTCCTCTGCAGACACGTTGTGCCACGTGATCACATTCGTCGGAAAACACTCTATCGGGTCCCTCTTTGCACCCAGGAGCCGCTTGCGAATATTGTAGTCTCCCAACGGGGCACCGAGCGTTAACCAGGCATCCACTTTCGCATCGCTGTATTTGTCCTTGTACCCCTCCCCGTGGGACAGCTCCCAAAGCACTTCGTACGCGGCTACACAACCCATGCCATGCGTCATCAACAGAACCCGATCGCTGCGGTCAAACATCTCGCATAGCTTCGTGCGCACTCGCTCGCGTACATCATTCGCATAGCTGGTTTTCCCGGACAGGTATTCCGCGAAGTCTTTTGACACGCAGGAGATGAGTGGCACGGTGAGCCCGATCACACCGAGAACCGGAGCCGCGATATTAGCGATAAATTCCCGCAGCGCAGATTTTCCGGGAAGACGGTCGTACTGGCGAATACCAAATCGTTTGCGGGCTTGAATGCTCCGAAGGCTGTTTAGCGCATTGCCGCGGTCGCCAAGGTCAAGAGACTCATCGTAACGCCTGCCCCGCGACTCAAGTAACGCGTTCGTCAGATCACCGTAGTAGGCAAAGTCCTTGAACACGCTGTCGAGCGCATCAACCTGATCTGGATAATCGCGCTCAACACCGGCCCGCAGCGCCGCCAATGTAATGTCCATCAACGCATCTTCGGCCGGTTTGAAATCCCGGCCATGCACTATAAGGATGCTGCTGTTACTAATCGTAGTCATCCTCGCCGGCGTCTCGCCGGGTCAGCATGGTCAAAAATGGCCCTGCCAGCGTTTTGCCGTACTCCAGCTTCCAGATGATTAGCGTCGCAAGCACGAAGGCAAAGGAAATCACCGTGGAAACTCCCAGTGCGCCGATGCCCGAGCCGAGCCCGATGCCGATCGCAACGAATATGTACATTGCGTCCGACGGTTGATCGAGCGTAAAACGAAAACGGACGGCCGCGACAATGCCCGCAAGGCTGAAGGCAAGTGCCAGGCTATTAAGAACAATCATCGCAATGCCTGTCACGACCACGGGCAATATGACGATGGTTTGCAAGAAGGACTGGTCAATCCGGCGTGCACGACTCGTTATGAAGTAGACCCACGAAACGGGCACGGTAAGAATAATCGCGCCAATACTCGCAAGCGCCAGTTGCAGCGGCCCGTGCGGCGAGCGCACGGTTTCGTCGACGCTCGAATAAATGGGTTCAAACGAATCGACGTTGGAGGCCGCGAGATAGTCGATGCCGCCGAGCGGAAAATATTCTCTGAGCGCAGGAAAACGTATTAGCAAATACGCCATTGAACCGACCCAGACTCCGTAATAAACGATGATCAGGGTCAGCGGTATCAGCAGGCTACCCGATTTTCGCACGACGCTTCTCCGCTCCTCGATGCGACAAGATACCGCCCGGCATTCCGTACAGCAAATCGGAAGCGCGCCTAGCCAGTCGATGGTAGGCTATGCGCCGTTTCAGGTCTCTGCAGACAGCGATGAATCAACCCGTTCAACTCCTCGGCATCAGTAATGCCATCGTCGATGTACTCGCTCATATCGAGGACAAATTTCTCGAGCAAATCGGTGCCGTTCCGGGTTCAATGACCTTGATCGACGAGCAACGTGCGCGGGAAATCTATTCGATGATGGGTCCTGCGACAGAGATGTCGGGTGGCTCGGTCGCCAATACGATCGCGGGTTTCGCGAACCTCGGAGGATCGACAGCGTATATCGGTCGCGTCAAACGCGATCAGCTTGGTGCGATTTTCAATCATGACATGCGCTCGCTGGGCGTGGATATTCGGCTCACCCCAGCAACTGATGGTTCACCCACCGCACGCAGCCACATCCTGATCACTGAGGATGGGCAACGCACGATGCAGACCTATCTCGGCGCCTGTACTGAATTGGGTACCAGCGACATCACCAGCGATTCTGTAGGTGCTCCAAAAGCGGTTCTGATTGAGGGATATGTCTGGGACCTGCCCGAAGGCCCGGCCCTGACACAAAAGGCTATCGACATCGCCGTGAAAAACGGCACAGCAGTCGTGTTGTCATTGTCGGATTCATTTTGCGTCGAACGCCACAGAGCCTCCTTTGACCACGCGATTCGAAACGGCGTCGATATCATTGTCGCCGACGAAGATGAAGTAAACGCGCTGCTGCAAACGAACTCGTTCGAGGACTCACTGACTTCACTGGCCGGTTACGACAACTTGTTTGCTATCACCCGCTCCGACGAAGGATCGGTGATTGTGCAAGGTGAGGTGCAAGTCATACAGGCTGCAACATCTGTCGACGAGATCGTCGACACGACCGGCGCAGGCGATGCCTACACGGCCGGATTCCTGTATGGCTGGGTCAATGACTGTTCACTGGAAGAGTGTGCGAAGATCGGCACGTTCTGCGGCACTACTGTTATTCAGCAGGTCGGCGCCCGAATCGAACCAGGGTTGCTTGACGACTACCCGTAACATCCCATCGCTCAGCGCGATTCGTTTTAACTTCAAAACATAAAGCTAATGCTCGCCTAAGTCGTGACACACTTCACAAAATGAAGTATATCGCCTTTGTGTTGCATACAAACGCTTGACACGGGCTTGTTTAAGGCGCGATACTTTGTAAAATAAAGTTAAATAGACCGTGAATCTTCACTTCGACGAAATGATCAGCGCCCCCTGTCGCCTAGGCATCCTGGCCACGCTCGTGCCAGGTGCACCGGTCTCGTTCACGGAGATGAAAGCTGCAACCAGCCTGTCCGATGGCAACCTGCACGTGCAGACTCGCAAGCTGGCGGATGTGGGTTATATCGACATCGCCAAGGTCATGAAGGGGCGGCGTTCTGTTACCGAATTTCGTATGACCAAGCTCGGGCTCGAACGCCTGCGACTTCATGTTATGAAGTTACAAGCGGTCCTCGATGTTGAAGCAGGCGTTTCCCAGCCTGCGCCACGCTCCACACGACGCGACGATTCGGCGGTATGGACATGACCAGGCCAAGGAGAATTGCAATCGGTGCCGATCACGGCGGCTTCGAATTGAAGAACGGCCTTGCAGCCCATTTGCGTGACGCTGGCTACCCGGTTGAGGACGTGGGTACTTCATCTCATGAAGCAGTAGACTACCCTGTCTTTGCCCGGGCGGTCGCGGACGCTGTTTCAAGAGGCAGCGCCGACGTCGGCATCATGATTGACGGCGCAGGTATCGGCTCTTGCATGGTCGCGAACAAAGTCCCCGACGTGCGAGCGGCGCTTGCCTACGATCTGTCGAGTGCCCGCAATAGTCGCGAGCACAATGATGCCAATGTGCTGACACTCGGCGCTGGACTTATCGGCGCCGGGCTGGCGACACAGATCGTCGACCTGTGGCTGGCAACCGAGTGCACAGAACCACGCCACCTGGATCGGGTCGCAATGTTCGCTGAGGATGTCGCCGACTTGCAATTATCCGATCAGGACCTTGACCGGGTAGTTACGCGCCTGCATCAGATCCTGGGCCCCATGACTACGGCTGAGCCCGCCGGTGACTGTGTTGGCGACAATCCGGAGGCGGCGCGGGAATTCGTTCGGCTCGGCGCCACCGGGTTGACCAGCGTCGCGCCGGCAGAGCGACCGGGGAGCATTCCCGGCGACCTCGCCCGCTACATCGACCACACACTACTCAAACCCGGTTCGACCGAGGAACAGGTTCGCAAACTCTGCGCCGAGGCCCTCGAATACAATTTCCGTTCGGTGTGCATAAACCCGACCTGGGTGTCGCTGGCGGCCGGACTGCTGCGGGGCAGCGAGGTGCTCACCTGCACGGTCGTTGGTTTCCCGCTCGGCGCCAACGAGCCCGCGATCAAGGCCATGGAAGCGCGCCGCGCCATTCGTAACGGCGCTCGTGAGATCGATATGGTGATCAATATCGGCGCACTGAAGAGCGGCAACGATGACCTCGTGTTTCGCGATATCCAGGCTGTCGTCGAAGACTGTGTCGACGGCAACGCGGTGTGCAAGGTCATTCTGGAAACAGCGCTTTTGTCCGACGCTGAGAAGCGGCGCGCCGCGGAGTTGGCGCGACGCGCCGGCGCCCACTTCGTCAAGACGTCGACCGGCTTTTCGACCGGTGGCGCCACTGTTAGCGACGTGGCACTCATGGCCGAGGTCGTTCGCGGCGCCGGCATGGAGGTCAAGGCCTCCGGTGGTATCAGTTCTTACAGCGATGCCAAGGCGATGATCGAGGCGGGTGCTACCCGCCTCGGCGCAAGCGCCAGTATTGGCATCGTGCGAGAAGCAAAATCGACAAGCATTAGTGCTTGAGGAGTTAAATCGATGGTCGATCTTAGAGCTTATGTTTTTCTTGACTCGTTACAGCCGCAGTTCGCCTCGTTTCAGGCGACAATCTCGAAGGGTTACCTCCCTAAGGTCGGCCAGGCAAGTCTTTTCGTCGAGATCGCACCCGGCATGGCAATTAATCAAATCCTGGACGTCGCACTGAAAGCGACTGACGTCACCGCCGGAATGCAGATCGTCGAACGCCACTACGGCATGCTCGAGCTGCACTCCGAAAGCCAGGCCGATGTCCGTCAGGCAGGTCAGGCCATTCTCGACTCACTGGACCTTAAAGAGGAAGACCGTCACAAACCGCGCGTGGTCGCCAACCAGGTCGTACGTCATCTCGAAGACACACAGACGATGCTGATTAACCGTTTTCGTCACGGCAACATGATCCTGGCGGGCCAGACGCTATTCGTGCTGGAGGTTGAGCCGGCTGCCTATGCAGCTTTGGCGGCAAACGAGGCCGAGAAGGCCGCAGATATCAATATCCTCGAAGTACGAGCGGTCGGCAGCTTTGGCCGCGTCTACATCGGCGGCGAGGAACGGGATGTGGTGGTCGCGCACGAAGCGGCAACGCAGGCGATTAACGCCGTCACGGGCAAATCAAAGAAGTAGTTATTACATAGATTAACCTGGGCCAGCGGGCCCGATTCGCGAGGAGCATAGCGATGTCAGAAGCATTAGGAATGATCGAATGCCGGAGCTTTCCGGCCATGGTAGAGGCGGCCGACGCAATGGTAAAAGCGGCGAAGGTCGAACTCGTGAGCTACGAGAAAACCGGTGGTGGCTACACAACCGCTGTCGTACGCGGCGATGTCGCGGCAGTTAGAGCTGCATGTGACGCTGGACGTACCGCGGGCGCGCGCGTTGGCGACGTAGTGGCTGTGCATGTGATCGCACGTCCACACACCGGCGTCGACGAGACGATACCTTTAGGTCGCGAACCAGAAGCGGCAAAGAAGAAGTAGCAACAAACCAGGAGCAACCGTGAAACTCGCGAAAGTGCTCGGCACCGTCGTCGCCACCGAGAAAGACTCCAAGCTGCAGGGATTCAAGTTCCTGATGTTGGGTCTTTGGGGTCACGACAACAAACCAGCCGGCGGCTCGGTAGTGGCGGTGGACGCCGTCGGCGCCGGCGTCGGCGAAATGGTCCTTTTCGCCAGCGGTTCATCCGCGCGCCAGACCGCAGCCACCGACAACAAACCCGTTGACGCCGTCGTCATGGCGATCGTCGATAGTTGGGAGATCGAGGGCGACGAGAAATACCGCAAGGGGGAGGCTGAAGGATGAGCCGACCGGGTGGGAACGCAGGCATCCTGTCCGATCAACAGGTGGATGTCATTGCCACCCGCCTCGCCGAACGCCTCTCGGCTCCTCCAGCCGAAAAGACACAGGTCACTGCGGTCCGCAGCGCGCCCGCAAGCGCTACTCGCGAAGCGCTCGGCGAAGGCGTATTTGCCACGGTGGACGATGCCGTCGCCGCAGCGACTGTCGCATACCGCGAATTCGACGGCATGTCGCTCGAGGGGCGGCAGAAGATCATCGCCTCGATTCGGGAGTCGATGCTGGAGCACGCCGAGGAGCTCGGGCGCCACGCGCAAAGCGAGACCGGCCTTGGCCGAGCAGAGCACAAACTGATCAAGAATCGCCTGGTCACGCGGAAAACCTCCGGCACGGAGGTGCTCACGCCTCATGCCGTCACCGGAGACAATGGTCTGACGCTCACCGAGTACGCCCCGTACGGCGTGATCGGGGCCATCACACCGACGACCAATCCAACGTCCACGATCATTTGCAACACCATCGCCATGCTCTCGGCCGGCAATAGCATCGTCTTCAACGTGCACCCCAACGCCCGTGAGTGCTCCATGGCCAATGTTCGGCTCCTGCACCGTGCGATCATTCGTGGCGGCGGCCCGGCCAACCTGGTTAGTGCCGTGGCCGAACCGACGATCGAGTCCGCACAGGAACTCATGAGCCACGACGGCGTCCGTCTACTCGCTGTGACCGGAGGCAGTGGCGTGGTTCGCCAGGCGATGACCAGCGGCAAGCGCGCAATCTGTGCCGGCCCCGGCAACCCACCGGTGGTGGTCGATGCAACGGCCGACCTCGATCACGCGGGTCGCAACATCGTCGCCGGCGCATCCTTTGACAACAACATCGTGTGCGTGGACGAAAAGGAAGTCATTGCCGTCGAAAGCATCGTCGAGGAGCTATTGCAGCAGATGAAACGACACGGGGCCTACCTCTTGAACGAGGGCGAGTTGCACCGCGTGGAGCGAGCGATCTTCAGCGAGCAGCGCGGACCACGGCAGCGCGCGGTCGTCGAGAAGGACCTCATCGGCAAGAACGCCAGCGAGATTCTCACCCGAGCCGGTATCTCATCTGCTGGCGACCCGCCACTTCTGGTTGCGCGAGTCCCGAACGACCATCCGCTGATCTGGACCGAGCAGATGATGCCGGTGTTGCCAGTCACCTCGGTACCGGACGTTGATCGCGGCATCGAGCTGGCCAGGGAAGCCGAACATGGCTTTGGCCACTCGGCCGGTATGTACTCGCGCGACATCGATGCATTGAGCCGCATGGCGCGGACCATCAACACCAGCATCTTCACCAAGAACGGGCCTTTCTATGCCGGCTTGGGCGAAGGAGGAGAAGGTCACTGCAGCTTCACCATCGCCAGCCCAACCGGTGAAGGGCTCACCGGACCGGTCGCCTTCAGCCGATTGCGGCGCTGCGTCCTCGTCGACCACTTCCGCATCGTATAAACCACATGGCGACAAAGAAGAAACGATACGGGGCACTCGCGCTACTGGAATTCGAGACCGTCGCCACCGGTGTCCTGGCAAGTGATCTGATGATCAAGCGTGCGCCCATTGCGTTGCTTCGTTGCGGAACGATCCACCCGGGTCGATTCCTGATTCTGGTCGGAGGCAGCGTCGCCAGTACAGAGGAAGCTTTCGTTGTCGGGGTACAGCTCGGCGAAACCGAGCAAACTCTGACCGACAACGTATTCCTCGGGGACGTTCACCCTACTCTTCATGACGCTGTTCTTGGCAAGCGCCGAGACCTGACGGGCGATGCTCTGGCTGTCGTCGAAACCCGGTCTTCGCCTGCCCTTCTGGCCGCCGTGGATGCCGCTATCAAGAGCACTCCCGTAATCCTCTCCGAGGTTCGCCTGGGCGATGACCTCGGCGGCCACGCACTGGCGCTGATGAGCGGTGATCTGACCGACGCCGAGACCGCGCTCAGTATCTGTACCGAGCGGGCCGGCGATCAACTCCTGGCCCGCACACTGCTGCCGCGGCTCGACCAGGACCTGCGCCAGCTTCTCGACCACGGCACCCGTTTCGGTCTCTGCCCCAACTTCGAGCCGGCTAGCGCGGAATATCCCGAGGAGGTCGCATGCTCCTGGGACGCGTAATCGGTACCCTGGTTCCGGCGGTTCTGGTGGATGAACTGTCCGCCACACCATTGCTCTGGGTCCAGCCACTCGACCGCGAGGGCCAATCCGAGGGCGACCCACTGGTCTGTGCCGACGGTACGCGCATGGCCGGGCCCGGTCAGCTTATCTATTGGGTGGCCAGCCGTGAGGCTGCGCTGGCCCTTGATCCATGGTTCGTCCCGGTTGACGACGCCATCGTTGGCCTCGTCGATGAGGTGAGGCTCTATCCCCCCGAGGATTCACGCTGATGATCCTCGGCCGCATCACCGGCAGCGTGGTTTCGACGATCCATCACTCGATTGTCGAGGGCCGCAAGCTGCTCGTCGCCGAGCGCCTCGATCAAAACGGGCGCCCCACCGGGGCCTACGTCATCGCCTTCGACGCCATCGGGGCTGGCCAGGGTGAGACCGTCCTGATTCTCGACGAGGGCAACGGCGCACGCCAGATCCTCGATGATGCCGACGCACCGGTACGTTCGATCGTCGTCGGCATCGTCGACGCAGTCGAACTCGAGACGAGCTGAAGGCAACCAGTCTCAGGCAATCACGGTTTCGAGCGCGACGGCAATCATTTCGTCGAACGTTGTTTGTCGTTCGTCCGTCGACAGCGCCTTGCCTGATGGAATATCGTCGCTGACTGTGCAGATCGCCAGCGCCTCGGCACCATGCTCGACCGCTATCGGGTAGATCCCTGCCGCCTCCATTTCGATGCCATATACATCGAACTTCGCCATCGTCTCGAACATGTCCGTATCGGGCGTGTAAAAGAGGTCTGCCGAGAATATATTGCCGACGTGGTAGCGAACACCTTGCTGCTCGGCCGCTTGCACAGCCTTTTTGACAAGATCAAACGATGCGATCGCCGCCAGATCGTAGCCGCCAAAACGGATGCGGTTCACGTTGGAATCGGTCGACGCGCCCATGCCGATGATGATGTCGCGCAGCTTGACGTCGGGGTGCGACGTGCCGCAGCTACCGACGCGGATGACGCGCCTGACTCCGTATTCAGCCATCAATTCCGTGCAATAAATCGAGACCGAGGGGATTCCCATGCCGTGCGCCATTACCGAGACGGCCTGGCCTTTGTACGTGCCAGTAAAACCCCACATGTTGCGGACATCAGTCACACGCTTTGCACCATCCAGGTAGGTATCAGCGATGTACTGCGCGCGCAATGGATCGCCGGGCATCAGCACGGTCTCGGCGAAATCGCCGGGTGCTGCATTCATGTGTTTGGTAGCCATGCCGCATTGTACCCGCCGAACGTCGTCTGAGTACCACAGATTCGGTCATTCGGGGTGCACAAACGCCCTGGAACAGCGCCATCGCGACTGCACATTCGAGGCATGGGTAACATCGACTTCGACAACAACGCGAGCCAGCCGGTCGGCATGGTATTCGACGAGATTTTCCTCGAGAACGCCGTCTTCAGAGGTCTGCCATTGTATGACATCCAACGTGTCGAAGTTCTGGCGGGACCGCAGGGTTCGCTGTAAGGGACGCAATTCGAATGCGGGCATCGTCAAAATCGACTCGGTCAAACCGTCCGCCGACCAAGATAGCTACATCAGCGCCTCTTATGGCCAATGCGATACGTTCGCGACTGAGGCTGCTTTTGGCGGTCAGTTTTCAGATAGCGTTACCGCTCGACTGGCGCTCAAGTACCAGCGCCGCAGCGACTGGATCGATAACACCACGGCTGACACCTCGGGTGACGACATCGACGTTAAGGCGTGGGACTTTGGCAATGGCGCCCAGGACATCGCCACTCGAAAAACGGAATCGCTCGCCGCATTCGGCCAGGTCGAGTACGCGGTCAGCGACCGCTTAGCCGTAACCGCAGGCCTGCGCTACACGACCGATGACAAGAAGCTGGAAGTCAAGCCGGGTCCGAACTCGTTCTCGCCGGCCGACTCCATCTCAGTGGACGACAGTTACCTGAGCTGGGACCTCGCATTCACCTACGATATGAGTGACGAGTGGAGTTGATGCGGACGTTACGCTAACGCATCTCGCGGACCTGTAACGCTTGGACGCTTCGACTTTACGAGTTCTGCCGACACGGAGACGACCAACTCGATTGAGTTCGGATTCAAGAGCGACCTGACCGCGTACTCCGGAGTGGACGGCCAACCTTTTCCTGCAGTACTCCATTCCGGTAGACGATGCTGAGTTCTACACCAATACTGACTGGAACTATCGTGATGATGCCAACCTGTTCCTGCACGAGTCGTTCGAGTTTGTCGCCGAGTCGCGTGTTCTCGGTGGCTTGCGCGTCGGTTACCGCACAGACTCGTTCGACGCAGCGCTCGTCGGCAGGAATATCACCGACGAGGCCACTGTTGACGGTGGTATCAACTTCCTTAACCTCACGGCGTTCGTCAACGAACCGGCGTTTTGGGGTGTGGAAATACGTAAAGATTTCTAGTCGACCACATCGGAACGTAAGACAGCCCGGTATTTTGCCGAGCTTTTTTTGCCTGCCCGGGCGCTAATGGCTACGATCAGCACCATGCGTTCTCTACTCTGTCTGGTCCCGTTCATCACGGGCTGCGCGCCGCCGACACCCGAACCGGAAGCGCCGCAAAACCTTCCGACAACTGTTCTGGCCGGCCGGCTGGAAAACAAAGCCATTGACGAAGCAAGCGGCATCGCTCGTTCACAACGGCAGCGCGGGGTTTATTGGCTAGTCAACGACAGTGGCAAACCGCGGCTGCACGCCGTCGACGGTCACGGCAGGAAGCTCGGCCAGGTGAAGCTCGACGATGCGAAAAACGTCGACTGGGAAGACATCGCGTCTTTTGTTCTGAACGGCATTCCATACCTGCTCGTGGCCGACATTGGCGACAATGACAACAAGCGCAGGGATGTGACTATCTATGTCGTCGAGGAACCCAAGACGGATCAGGATGAGGCGGAGGTCGCCTGGAGCTTTGACTTCAGCTACCCGAATGGCTCGAGAGACGCTGAAGCGCTGACAGTCGATATCGACAATGAGCGGATTCTCGTACTCACGAAGCGCGAGATCCCGGCGGTGCTGTATGAGTTACCGCTGCGACCGACGACAGACGACCGGCAACGAGCCAAACCACTCGGTGTGGTTCGCAGCCTGCCGCAGCCGTCCCGCCAGGATGTCGAGTTCGCGCCCGCCACTAAAAACTGGTACTGGCAGCCCAGTGGCATGGATATTTCGGCCGACGGTCGAGCGGCCGTGATACTTACTTACCGCGGCGTTTTCTACTACCGGCGCAGGGCCGACGAGCTTTGGATAGACGCATTGCAAAAGCGGCCTGCCCCCATCAGCGCCGGTGATTTCAGCAAGGCTGAGTCGGTCGCATTCAGCCCGGACGGCAGGAGCGTTTATGTGACGTTCGAGGATCCGAACGCGATTCTGCTGCGCATCGACCTCAACCAATACGCGGCGCCAACCCCGAGCGTCACGGTCATGACCTTCAATGTGCAAAACCTGTTCGACAACGTCGATGATCCCGGAAAAGACGACAAGGCGTACTTGCCGATCGATGCCAAGCAGTCCGGGACTCATATCAGCGAATGCAATCAGATTGAAGTCGATTCGTGGAGAGATGAGTGCTTGAATCTCGACTGGAGCGACGCGGCGATTGATCACAAGCTCGGTGTGCTCGCCACGACAATCAAACAGGTTGGCGGCGGCCGAGGTGCCGACATCATTGCACTGCAGGAAGTTGAGAATGCGTCGATACTCGGGCGCCTGCGCAACGAATACCTGGCGGACAGTGGGTATTTGCCCGGCATTCTTGTTGAGGGCACCGACATCCGCGGCGTGGATGTCGCGTTTCTATCAAGGTTGCCGATCCTGGGCGAGCCAAAACTGCACCCCCTGCTGCTCGAAGAGTTCCCGGACCGGGTCGGCGATACCCGTGGCGTTCTCGAAGCAACATTCGAGCTGCCGGACGGCTCCCTGCTTACGGGCTATTCCGTGCATTTCCCGGCCCCGTTTCATCCCACCGAGATGCGCGTGTTGGCCTACGAACATCTAAATGCCATTCGCAAAGAGCTGCCAGCGAGTCGAAATATTTTTGCGGCGGGCGATTTCAACACGACGAGTTCCGAAGACAAGCAACAAGGCATGCTGCAACGCTTTGTGCGGCCGTTCTGGCAAGTGGCGCATGACACCTGTAGCGGCTGTCCTGGCACCCAGTATTATGCGCGTGACGACAGCTGGTCATTTCTCGACATGATCCTCTATTCGTCCGCTCGTGGCGAAAATACAACATGGCAAATTCGCGCTGATTCGGTGCGGCTCGCGAACCGCACGGACGCGCAGGTCACCGTTGACGGCATACCCAATCGCTATCGGTCCGCCGCACGGACCGGCGTGTCAGATCATTGGCCCGTCGTCGCAACAATCGAACCGTCAGAAAATCAGTAACTTGTGATGAACTCATCATTTAAGCTGTAAGCTTGTAGCTGTAACGGTTGACAGCGGCCCGCCCAAGCGTATCGGCGACCCATGAACGTATGCTGGACAATCGGTTACGCACGTTTAAAATGGTCATTATGGTCTTGACTGGCCGATTTTGTCCGGCCGCAACGCAGTAGAAGAACACCCGGTCTTTTCAGGACAGGCACATTGTGGTCAAGAAGCACTACTATCATGAATTTGCAAAAAAACAACGCACACATAATCCCGCCGAATTCAGTTTCGTGAATGACGCATATTGCGGAAATCGCTGGTTTCCGACTTTTTTCGATCAGAGGTGGCATATGAAAATCAGGAATCTAGTAAGCACACTCGTCGCAGTTTTTCTATCCATGACGCTGATATCGGTTGCATCGGCCCAGAGCGTATCGTCAACTGCCCGCGGCACGATTTCGGATGCCAACGGGGCACCAATCGCCAATGCGACCGTCGTAATTACCCACGTACCGTCAGGTAGTATTAAGTCTGCGATAACCGGCGCTAACGGCTACTATTTCAAGCCCGGCTTGCGTGTTGGCGGACCATACTCCGTCGTTGTTTCCGCGGACGGCTATCGCGGCACCGAAGTCGATGAGATTTACTTTTCGCAGGGCACCCAGCCGCAAATGGACCTGGCTTTGGAACCAGCTTCGGAAGCGATAGAGGAAATCGTAGTATCAGCGACAGCGATTCCGGTCCGTGACCTGAATAACGGCGTAGGTTCGGCGTTTACTGCAGAGGACATAGGCAACACACCATCGGGGACGCGCGACGTTATTTCTACGTTACTGCGCGACCCGCTTGCGCATTCCAACGGAGAGGGCCACTTGTCGGTTGGTGGCGTTAACCCGCGTTTCAATGGACTTGCCATTGACGGCTCCCTGCAGCAAGACGACTTTGGTCTGGGCTCCAACACCTACGCCACAGAGCGTTCGCCGATCAACCTGGACGCAGTGGAATCTGCAAGCCTCGTGGCATCGGATTATGACGTGACTACCGCCGGTTTCACTGGTGGACTCGTGAATATGACGACCAAGTCCGGTACCAACGAATGGGACGGCTCAGTGTTTTACTACTGGAAGGACGACAGCTTCTACGGTGATAAATTCGACGGCGGAACGTACGATCCAGGCCCGGTCGACGAGACAGAATACGGCCTGTCAATCGGTGGACCGATCATCAAGGACAAGCTGTTTTTCTACGCTTCGTATGACGAGTTTGAAGCGGCATCATCTGTTAGCTTCGCCAATTCTGATGCAGACAATGGCATTGAGGACGGCTTTTTTGACGCGCTGGCTTCGGTCATCGAGGAGAGCACCGGATACAATCCCGGCGGTCGTCCACAGTCAGCCAGCACACCGGAGACATCGGAACGTACTCTCCTGAAGCTCGACTGGAACATCAGCGATCTTCACCGCGCCGCCTTCACTTACCAAAAGACAGAAGAGACTGGTTCTTCCGTAGGTTCACGCGAATTCGAGTCGGCATGGTACGACATTCCCGTGGACCTCGAGTCCTACACCTTCCAGCTGTTCTCGGATTGGAACGATAAGCTCTCGACGACCCTGCGAGCCAACTCCAAGGACTTCGAACGCGGGCAGATCTGCCGCGCCGGGTCCGGTGTCGGACATGTTGAAGTTGATGATCTGAATATTGCGGATTTGGTTGGAACACCTCTCGAAGGCCTGCTGACCGAAGATGGTCTCGACGACGTCATCGGTGGCTGCGATCGCTTCCGTCACGCGAACGAATTCAATGACGAGCGGACGCAGATTCTGGCCAAGGCCGACTACTTTACCGGCGATCATGTCGTGAGCTTTGGTCTTGAGTACGAAGACTTCAGCCTGTTCAACGTGTACATAACTGATTCTCTGGGTACTTTCATTTACGACGGCTACGCCGATCTTGAGGCTGGCACGGCTGATGTCAGCTACCAGAACGATACGTCCAACAATTCCGACAATGGAGCTTCCGCCTGGGGCTACGAGAAAATTACGTATTTTGTGCAGGATTCCTGGCAAGTATCGCCGACCTTCGAGTTAGGCTTTGGTGTTCGTTACGAGACCTTCGACCAGTCGGATAAACCAGCATTTGACCAGTCAATTCTTGATACCTACGGTGTTGACAGCAGCAGCAACCTCGACGGACTTGATCTGGTATTGCCGCGCATCAGCTTCCGCTGGGATCTGGCCGATCGCATGACCTTGTCTGGTGGATTCGGCCTCTTCTCTGGCGGCGATCCGAAGGTATGGACATCGAACGCATTCCAGCTCCCGGTCGTGAGGACGAGCGGAACGTTCACGAATACCGACCCGAGGATGATCCCGCAAACGCTGCTCACCAACGTATCTGCGGGCACGCCGGTGCCGATCGACGTGATCGCTCCTGACTTCGAGGTCCCGTCGGACTGGAAGGCGTCACTGCGCTTCGAACAGCAATTCGACATCGGTTCCAGTCAAGACTACACCTTTACCGCAATGTACCTGTACTCGAGTCCCAAGGATGGTTTCCAGTGGACGAATCTGGCGCAACTGGAGTTATCAACGGGTGTCGCTCCTGACGGTCGACCGATCTATGCCGACCTGAACGACCTGGGCATCGAAAACGTTACGCAGTTGGGCAATTTCAGCGAAGGTGACAGCCATATCATCGCGTTGGGCCTTGCCAAACGCTACGACTATGGACTCGACTTCAACTTCAGCTACGCCTACCAGGACGTCGAAGCAGTTACTGAAGGTACATCGTCGCGCGGTGTTTCCAACTGGCGCGGCATTATCGGCTACGATCGCAATGATCCCAGCGCGAAAACATCGCCGTTTCAGATAGAGCACTCATTCAAACTGGCCGTCGGTTACGAGAAGGAGTTCTTTGGCGATAATTTGACGCGAATCGACATGTTCGCACGCCGCCAGTCAGGTGATGCATATGCTCATACGTTCAATACTGGCTCAAGTAACCCACTGTTCGGTCGCGCCTTTTTTGAAAGTCCGTATGATACCGACACGTTGTACGTTCCCACTGGCCCAAGTGATCCGGCGGTTGTCTACGGCGAGAGCTTTGGCACACCTTTTGACCAGCAGGGGTTTTTCGACTATGTGAAGGCCCACGCGGACGGTAAAGGGATCCTCAAGCCCTTCTCCAGCACGGCAAGCTGGAGCACGGCGATGGATCTGCGCATCCAGCAGGAAATCCCGGGACTTTCGTTCCTGAGCAATTCACTCGGCGACAACAATTTCAAGCTCGTGCTGAACATCCAGAACTTCCTGAACCTGCTTAACGATGACTGGGGTCGCTGGAACGATGGTCCATATTACCTTGACAATGATATCGTTACCGCTGATCTGGTCTCGGCTGCCGATGTCGCAGCAAATGGAGTCCTTGGTGCCACGGCGCTGACCGGCGACGCACCGCGGACGACCTGCCTGTCGCAATCTGATTGCGTGTATCGCTACAATAGCTTTAGGGATCGTGACTTTAACTTCCCCAGCTATTCAAAATCGGTATACCAGATTCGTCTCGGCGTTAGCTTCGATTTCTGATCGAAAACGGTTCGCAGCGAACCGAGCAAGGGCGGCCTTTGGGCCGCCCTTTTTGTTGCTTGCGGAATATCTGTGGGAGCGGCTTGAGCCGCGATCGCGCCTCAAGAGGCGCTCCAACAACTCTCTCTGTCTGGCACCAACTCAACATAGCGTGGATTCGCAGCATCCACTGGCTCACCGATTTTTCTGCCTTCGGCCTGGGCCCTGAATATGGCATCCAGGACCAGGTATTTGAGTTCGGAGCCCGGTCGCGACACGGGTCGATCCTGGGGAAGCTGATAGCCATCGCCGCCCCGATAGAGGAAATCGGGCACGACGAGTGTGTACTCGGTGTCCGCATCGATTTCCCGCCAGCCGTCGTTTACCGGGACCTGCATGCTTACGATGCGCGAGCCGGTTTCGAGGCTGCGATCAACGCACACGCGGAATCCGGAGATCTGTGGAAAGTAGCCCTGGCTGGACCCGGTGCCGCGATAGCCCGCTTCCATCACATCACGAAACTCGGCACCCGTGATCGTCATGTATCGCAGGTAAGAGGAGAATCCGAATGTCCTGCCAATATCCTCAAACAGGATATCGCCGGTAATGTAGTCATCTATACGCAATGTGCCGCTGTTGATGAACGCAAGATTGACAAGCGGTTCTCCGAATGCGCTGCGCATCTGATCGACGATAAAGTTGCCCCAGGCTGTTTCGCTGTTCCTGGTCGTCTCTTCGGTCACGTCAAATGGGAACGCTGCCTCGCCAACGCGTGCCTCGAGAAACGGGTACAGCGTTAATAGTCGATCGCGCCACTTCTTATCTATCAAGTTGTAGTCGGAATCGAGCGCAACGCTCTCATCCATGTCCAGCATCCGACCATTGATGTGCGCTGTGCCAGCCTCATCGAAGGTCACGTCGATTCGCCAGATCGCACGAGCATTTGATGCGCCTTTCATGATCGCGGCTGAGTCGTCACTTAGGGCGCTGAATTCGGGTTCGTGATCGTGGCCACCGACGATGAACGCCAGCTTCGGATGGTCACCCCTGAGTTTGGCAAGCTGCCTGTCTATCGCCATATTCAGATGCGTGAGCCCGATAATCAAGTCAATTCCCTGCGCCTCGAAACTCTCGATAACTCGCTCAGCGACGCCCAGGTAATCGCGGTCTATCGACAAATAGGCCCGATCGTTACCGCCCTCGTCCGCGTGCAGCGTCAATGAGAAAATGCCGATCGTCCTGTCGCCGTGTTCGAACGTAAAACTCGTTTGCAACATCGAATCGACGTCAGGACTACCGGTGTTGAAGTGGTAGTTATCGCCGAGCCAATCAAAGTTCGATGCACGCATTGCGTTGACCAGATGCTCCGGCGTGCGCCGATCAAACTCGTGATTACCTGCCACGAAGTGCACAGGCGCAAGTGCATCAATGAAATTGAGCGCCTCGACCATTTGCAGCCCGTTCCAAAGCTGACTTTCCAACGACGGATACAGCAGGTCGCCTCCGTGCAGCACGTGTACGTCCTTCCCCTCGCGTTGCAGCTGCCGAATGACCGTGACAACTCGACTAAAGCCGCCCTTTTTTCCGTCCTCTACATCACCGACACGGTAAGTATCGTTGAGGTGGATAAAGGTGAGTCCCGGCGATTCTGCTGGAGTAAACTCAGGATTGGCGGCGCAGGCCGCGATAAACAACGCTAGCAGCGCGGGGATTCTCATAATGACGTTTCGTTTTTCGCTTGTTTTCATTTTTTCATTGGCCTGTGCGTCGTGTACATCGACACCTGTTACTCATTCGCCGGATCGGGATCTGGGCTTTCTCTGGGTTAAACATGCTGCTGAATATGAGGCTGTGTCGCGGCAAGTTTATCAGGCCGCCGGACTTGCACTGGCAGATTTCGTCGCCGACCAATCCTGGTCCGCCTTGCCGGGTCAGGATGATGCCGAGGGTCTGCCGCCAGCGATTATCTTCGATGTTGACGAGACTGTTGTGAGCAACGTCGACTTTCAACTGACATTTGAGCGCCCATTCGACAACTGGAAACTCGACGAGTGGAGTAGCTCGGGACCGTCGTTACCGGTTCCGGGTTTCACCGACTTCGCCAGGGCTGCAAGGACTGCCGGCGTCAAATTATTTTTTGTCACCAACCGGCCTTGCGAACTCATCAATGGAAACGACGATCCGTGTCCGCAGCAGACAACTACTCTGGATGATATCGCCGAGGCAGGTATTCAGACGGATGCCGATCACGTCATGTTGGCGTATGAACGCGAAGACTGGACCAAAGAAAAGCTCGTGCGTCGTGAGCTCATCGCGAGAACACACAGAATCATCATGCTGATCGGTGATGATCTTAGCGACTTCATTCCGTGCGTGCGCGCAACAGCGGCCGCTCCTTGCACCGCCTCTGCAAGCGCTGAGAGCCGAAGACAGGCAGTGGAGCGACACTCAAGGTATTTGGGCAACGGTTGGTATGTCCTTCCAGGCCCGATGCACGGCTCGTGGACCTCATTTCGTTAAGTCCCGGCCATGCTTTTGGGTCAAAAAAAGCGTACTCTTAAGGGTCGAAAACTCCGGTAACACATTGAAAAGAAAAAGAACTCGCTGCCGCTGACGATTCGCGACAACGAACTGAATGAGAGGTCTGTCATGGCAAAACTGAAGTGCGGTCTGATCCAAATGGCGCTCAAGGGAGACGGTTTGATGGAGCCAAATGACATCCGCGACCGGATGATCGAGGCACATATTCCGTTTATCGAAGACGCTGCAACCCAGGGCGTGCAGGTGCTGTGTTTTCAGGAGGTGTTTACGCAACCTTACTTTTGTCCGAGTCAAGACAGGAAATGGTACTCGGCCGCCGAAACCATTCCGGATGGGTATACAACAAAACTCATGCAGGAATATGCGAAGAAGCACAACATGGTCATCGTCGTGCCGATATATGAAGAAGAGATGCCGGGCGTGTACTACAACACGGCAGCGGTCATCGATGCCGATGGTAAATTCCTCGGCAAATACCGAAAAACGCATATTCCACAGGTCGATCCTGGCTTTTACGAAAAATTCTTTTTCAAGCCTGGCGACTCCGGGTGGCCGGTTTTCGATACGGCTTACGTAAAGCTTGGCGTCTATATCTGCTACGACCGGCATTTTCCCGAAGGTTGGCGAGCACTCGCACTAAATGGTGCCGAGTACATCGTCAATCCGTCGGCGACGGTTGCCGGTCTCAGCAAGTATCTGTGGGAACTCGAGCAGCCGGCATCGGCCGCTGCAAACGGAGTTTTCATCGGCGCGATCAATCGCATTGGAACGGAAGAACCATGGGCATCAACCATGAATATGGGCGAGTTTTATGGGTCGAGTTACATCGTTAATCCGCGTGGTGAAATCGAAGCTCAGGCCAGTTACGGCGACGACGAACTACTCGTACATGAAATCGATCTCGATATGGTGCGCGAGGTTCGCAATACCTGGCAGTTCTTCCGCGATCGCCGGCCTGAAACTTACGGCTCGTTAACGGATGATTGAATCGACCAGCAAGCTACGAACAGTCGGCGAGCACATTGAGCTCGACGTCGGCGAGGACATCGCCTGCAGTCCGCGCTATAACGACGACATCGCTCCGACACGGGCCGCCCAGCGGACATGGACGCGCTGGAATGTCGCATCACTGTGGGTCGGCATGGCCATCTGCGTACCGACCTATACGCTTGGTGGCGTACTGACGGCCTACTTCGGACTATCGGTATCGGAGGCGCTGTGGACGATTCTGATTGCTAACATCGTCGTTCTGATTCCGCTGACGCTGAACGCCTTTCCCGGAACCCGTTATGGCATTCCTTGTCCCGTGGTTCTGCGAGCATCATTCGGCATCATTGGGTCGAATGTACCGTCGCTGATTCGTGCGCTCGTTGCCTGTGGCTGGTTCGGCGTACAAACGCTGTTTGGCGGCATCGCAATTCATCTCTTGCTGGCAGAACTGTTCGACAGTTGGGCGGCATTGGGAGGCACTGGCGAGGTGCTGGGGTTCTTCATCTTCTGGATCGCCAATATCACGGTTGTGATTCGCGGCGCCGAATCGATCAAGCACCTCGAGGCGCTGGCCGCGCCATTGCTGCTGATCGTGGCATTTGGCCTGATTATCTGGGCGATGCCACAAGTGTCGGTCAGCGAAGTACTTGCGACACCGTCAAATCGACCGCCGGACGCTTCGTTTGCTCCATATTTCATGGCTGCACTAACCGCCATGGTCGGTTTCTGGGCCACATTGTCGCTGAACATTCCGGATTTCAGCCGCTTCGCAAGATCGCAGCGCAGCCAGATCATTGGTCAGATCATCGGGCTGCCATTAACAATGCTGATGTTCGCAGGTCTTGGTGTCGTACTTACGGCTGCATCGTTCAACCTTGTCGGTGAAACGATATCAGATCCGATTAACCTGATTGGCAGGATCGACAATCCGACCTGGGTCGTTCTGTCGATGCTCATGATCATCCTCGCCACAATTTCGACAAATACTGCGGCGAACATTGTCTCGCCAACCAACGTCTTTCAAAACATCGCACCGAAATACATCAATGAAAACAAAGGCGTCATTCTCACCGGCATCATCGGTATCGCACTGATGAGTTGGGAGCTTCTGAAGAAGCTGGGCTGGCTGGAAACCGATGTCAGTGTAGAGAGCTTGTATTCGAACTGGTTGGTAACTTATTCGAGCCTGCTGGGGCCGATCGCGGGCATCATGGTCGTCGACTATTTCGCGATCAAGAATCAATCCTACGATCTGTTGGCTCTCTATCAGGACAACGCCGGCTACCCGGCATGGAACAAAGCTGGCTTCATCGCGTTCTTAGTACCTGTGGGCTTGACCCTGATCGCGATTACAACCGGCCAGTTGAACTGGTTCTATGACTACGGCTGGTTTACCGGATCGATATTGGGCGGCGTGATTTATTACTTCGCCGCCAGACATGAAGTAAGGAGTTGACGATGACGGTACTCATCAAGGGCGGCACAGTAGTTAACGCGGACCAGTCGGTTCGAGCCGATGTCCTTTGCCAGAATGGACTTATCGCTGCGGTCGGTGAAGGAATTGATGCACCGAAAGGAGCAATAGTCGTCGACGCCGGCGGGCAGTTCGTGATGCCGGGCGGTATCGATCCGCACACGCATATGCAACTGCCTTTCATGGGCACTGTGACGAGCGAAGACTTCTATTCGGGGACAGCCGCCGGCCTCGCGGGTGGCACGACGATGATCATCGACTTCGCCATCCCGAATCCACAGCAGAACATATTGGAAGCCTACAATCAGTGGCGCGAGTGGGCCGAGAAGGCGGTGGCCGACTATTCGTTCCATGTGGCGATCACGTGGTGGGATGACACCGTGCATGCCGATATGGGAACCCTGGTTCACAAACACGGCGTCAACAGCTTCAAGCACTTCATGGCGTACAAAGGCGCCATCATGGCCGATGACGAGATTCTCGTGAACAGCTTCTCGCGGGCACTCGAACTCGGTGCGATAGTGACCGTGCACGCTGAGAATGGCGATCTCGTCTTCAAGCTGCAGAAGGAAATTTACGAGAAAGGCATCACCGGTCCTGAGGGACATCCCTTATCGCGACCGCCCCAAGTCGAAGGTGAGGCAGCAAATCGCGCCATCCGTATCGCAGAGGTGTTGCGTGTTCCGCTGTATGTCGTACACAACTCCTGCCGCCAGTCGCTCGAAGCGATCACACGGGCGCGCAATGAAGGGCAGCGCGTCTTCGGCGAGGTCCTCGCAGGCCATCTCCTGGTCGACGATTCTGTGTATCGCGACAAGAGCTTCGAGTCGGCGGCCGCGCATGTCATGAGCCCGCCGTTCCGTTCGAAAGAGCACCAGTCAGCGCTGTGGCACGGGCTGCAGTCAGGCAACCTGCAGACAACAGCGACCGATCATTGCTGCTTCTGCGCCGATCAGAAGGCAATGGGCAAGGACGACTTCCGACTGATTCCGAACGGCACCGCGGGCATAGAGAATCGCCTTGAGGTTCTCTGGGATCAGGGTGTCAATACGGGTCGTCTGACAATGAATGAATTTGTTCGCGTCACGTCGACAAACGCGGCGCAAATATTCAACATTTATCCGAGGAAAGGCAGTGTTTCGGTCGGCTCCGACGCGGACATTGTCGTTTGGGATCCGCAGGCGTCCAAGACGATATCCGCCAAGACGCATCATCAAGAAATTGACTTCAACATATTCGAGGGTATGACCGTAATGGGCTGTGCGTCGCACACGATCAGTCAAGGCAAAGTCGTATTTGCCAAAGGTGATCTCAATGTTGAACGCGGCGCCGGGCGCTATGTCGACCGGCCGGGTTTTGCGCCGTATTACGACGCGCTGCAAAAACAGGCGCAGCAGGCGGAGCCGGTAGCGGTTAAGCGCTAGGCGCGCCCGGACGACAACGATGGCCAAAGCAAGCTCCGACATTCGTTCCAATCGGCTCGACAAAGCCGAGATCGACAGGAACTTCGGTGACCTGCATCCGCCCCTGGGGCGCTCTGAAGCACTGATCGAGGCTGATCGCTGTTACTTCTGTTATGACGCGCCTTGCACAACCGCCTGTCCGACCGGAATCGATATCCCGGGGTTCATTCAGAAAATTCGGAGCGATAATGTTCGCGGCTCGGCACACACTATATTGAGTGAGAACATAATGGGAGGCATGTGCGCACGCGTTTGCCCAACCGAGGTGTTATGCGAAGAGGCTTGCGTTAGAAATACACACGAAGACAAGCCGGTCGAGATTGGTCTACTGCAGCGCTATGCGACTGACCCGATATTTGAAAATGGCAAGCAGCTGTTCGCGCGTGCGACAGACAGCGGTAAAAACGTTGCTGTCGTCGGCAGCGGTCCCGCCGGTTTGTCATGCGCACATCGGCTGGCCATGCTCGGCCACAATGTCATTGTCCTGAATCGCGACAGCAAACCAGGCGGCCTGAATGAATACGGCATCGCTGCGTACAAGACTGTCGGTGATTTCGCTCAGCGTGAAGTTGACTACATCTTGTCGATCGGCGGCATCGACGTCGTCAATAACGTCGAGCTCGGCGTCAATTTCACACTCGCCGAACTGCGCGATAAGTACGACGCGGTGTTTCTCGGCATAGGCCTCGGTTCGGTCAACAGACTGGGCATCGACAACGAGAACATGCTCGGAGTCGAGAACGCGATTGACTACATCGCCGACCTGCGGCAAGCCGACGACAGGAGCGCATTGGCGGTTGGAAGAAATGTGGTTGTCGTGGGCGGTGGCATGACCGCTATCGATATTGCGGTACAAAGCAAGTGTCTCGGCGCGGAACGCGTCGACATCGCGTATCGACGAGGTCCCGAGCAGATGGGTGCGAGCGACTTTGAACAGAAACTTGCACAGACAAGTGGCGTCACGATTCATCATTGGGCACAACCTACCGGGCTTAGGGGTGACGCTGGTGGCGTGTTCGCGATCGAACTCGGGAGAACCCAGCTTGATAAGAACGGCAAACTCAGTACAACCGGCGATACATTCGTTCTCGAGGCCGATGTCGTTTTCAAAGCAATCGGACAGAAACTCGCCGACGCCAAGCTCGGCAGCGAACTCAAGGGCCTGAAGCTCGAGCACGGCAAGATTGTCGTGGATGAGTCGCAAGCAACGTCGATCGCCGGTGTATGGGCGGGCGGCGACTGCGTCGTTGGCGGCGACGATCTGACGGTTACGGCAGTGCAGCACGGCAAGATCGCAGCAATCGCGATTGATTTGCGGCTACGGACCTGATGAAGGCGGAGATAGCGTAATGGCAGACCTGACATCCGAATTTCTCGGCATTCGCTCACCGAATCCGTTTTGGCTTGCTTCAGCGCCACCGACAGACAAGGCGTACAACGTCAATCGCGCGTTTGAGGCCGGCTGGGGCGGCGCGGTGTGGAAGACCCTCGGTGAGGACCCACCTATCGTCAACGTTAACGGCCCCCGCTACAGTGCGTTGCACAGCAATGATCGTCGCGTCATCGGGTTCAATAACATCGAGCTGATCACCGACCGCCCATTGCAGACCAATCTCGACGAGATCAGGCAGGTCAAGCGTGACTGGCCCGATCGTGCGCTCGTGGTGTCGGTCATGCTGCCGATGAACGAAAAGACCTGGGCCAAATACGTTCCAATGATCGAAGACACGGGCGCGGACGCGTTTGAATTGAATTTCGGCTGTCCACACGGCATGTCTGAACGCGGCATGGGCGCAGCGGTTGGCCAGGTACCCGAATATATTCAGATGGCGACGGAGTGGTGCAAGAAGGTGGCGACTATTCCCGTGATCGTCAAGCTTACGCCAAACGTCACCAACATCGTGCCGCCGGCGAAGGCCGCAAAGGATGGTGGGGCTGATGCCGTGTCACTGATCAACACCGTTAATTCGATCATGCGCGTAAATTACGACACGTTGACGATGTACCCGACGACGGACGGAATGGGTACACACGGTGGCTATTGTGGCGAAGCCGTGAAGCCGATCGCGTTGAACATGGTGGCCGAGATCGCGCGTTCAGCGGAGACCTCCGATATTCCAATTTCAGGCATTGGCGGCGTCACCGACTGGCGTGACGCTGTCGACTTTCTCGCTCTTGGCGCGAGCAACGTTCAGATCTGCACGGCTGCAATGGTCTATGGCTTCAAGATTATCGACGACCTCACAGACGGGCTTAGCACTTTTCTTGATGACAAAGGCATGCAGTCCGTGTCCGAACTGGTTGGCAAAGCGGTGCCAAGCGTTACCGACTGGCAATACCTTAACCTCAATTACGTCGAAAAAGCGCATATCGATCAGGACCTGTGTATCGACTGCGGCCGTTGCCACATCGTTTGTGAAGACACGTCGCACCAGGCGATCATGAACTCGCTCAACGGCGAGCGACACTTTGAGGTGATCGACGACGAGTGTGTCGGCTGCAACCTGTGCGTCAGCGTATGCCCGGTCGATAGTTGCATCACAATGCGTCCGATGACCGAGGGTATTGACGCCCGGACCGGGCAACCAATAGCTACCGAGAAAGCCAACTGGACGACGCACCCGAACAACCCTGTGCGAACCGCAGATGGGCCGTCAGGCCCCAAGGATGGATAACACGATGACCGATGAAGAACTCCTGGATGCTGCGCGCTTCGCGAGAGAGAAGGCGTACTGCCCCTACTCCGGTTTTCGCGTCGGCGCGGCGATTCTCGATGATAATGGCCGGGTTCACGTTAGCTGCAATGTTGAAAACGCCGCCTACCCGCAAGGCAGTTGCGCTGAAGCGGGTGCGATTTCGGCGATGATCGCGGCCGGCGGCCAGCGCATCGTTACGATCGCGGTCGCGGGTGGGACTGAAGCCAAGACGCGCGCCTGCACGCCCTGCGGCGGCTGCCGGCAACGCATCCACGAGTTTTCAGATGACGACACACGAATCATCGTCAAGGACGACGACGAGGACTGGCATACCTATACGATAGCGGATCTGCTGCCATCGTCATTCCACCTGTAGGAGCCCGCCCCTGCATACAGGCCCGCTACCGGGTATGTGCTCTCGCTTAACCTCGCTCGCCATCCCTGGCTCGCTCAGATCGTTCTCCGCTTGCTTTGGCGTCCTGCGTCGCAGCGCTTCACACGACGCTCGAGCACATACACCGATAGCGAGCCTCTGCGATCTCCACAGGGTCTGCGGGCGGGATGTTTTGTCGAGCGAAGTAAAGCGCAGCGTAGCGAGCCATGAGCGAGATAATCATCGCGTTCGCAGACCGTATGACAGTTCTCGATGCCGCAGCCACGCTTACAGCAGCGCGAATACTTCGTCGCGTGTTGGCAGCGATGGTTGTGCGCCGAGTTTGGTCGCTGCCGCCGCGCCCGCAGCGCAGGCGAACTGTAGCGCCGCTTCGGGCTCCTGACCTTCAACCAGCGCAACCGTCAGCGCGGCCGTAAACGAGTCACCGGCCGCCGTTGTATCAATAGCATCTACTCTCGGCGGTTTCGTACGCGCGATATCTTCTCCCTGCCGTGACAGGACCGCTCCGGCCGCGCCAAATGTTGTTGCGATCATGCCAGTGCATGCACTCAGACTCTCGCCATACCAGGCCGACTCGGACTCGTTGACGACAATCAAGTCCGCGCGCTGCAACACCGACACATCAATCTGCATTGCCGGCGCGAGATTCACACAGATGAACCCTTGGAACTCTTCAACTGCCTTTGCGACCGTATCCGTTGGCACTTCCAACTGACAGATCAGAGCATCAGCCGTTGGGAGCGCCAACAGGTCTGGTGCGAGCCACCGATTCGCACCCGGTGCGACAACGATGTGATTCTCCCCCGACGGCGAGACGGCGATCAGCGCTGTACCGGTTGGGACATCATCAACAACCTGACAGTCGCTGAGTTCCACGCCGCCGTCACGCAGCGACGTCAAGGCTTCGTCGGCGGCAGTATCACTACCTACGCACGCAACGAGCTTGACGTCTGCACCAAGGCGTTGCGCGGCCAGCGCCTGATTCGCGCCTTTGCCACCTGGAAACCTGCTGAGCTCAGCGCCCGTCACAGTTTCCCCAGGCGCTGGCAGGCGATCAACCGTCGCGACGAGATCGAGATTGACCGAACCGATGACCGCAATTGTCGGCATGACCTTCAGTCGCCGAAGCGAGCGAGCCTCTCGATAAGCAGGTCGTAAAAACCATCCGCATCGACTGAGTAGATCCAGTGAACATTGATCGGCCGATCCGTAACATGCCAGAAATCAACAGCCGTGTGTCCCAGGGTTAGTTCGGATTTCGTTTCGATCGACACATTGCAGTCCTTGCCCTCGAACAGCTCCGGTTTGAGTAACCACGCAATCGTGCAGGGATCGTGCAATGGCGCACCCTTGGATGTGTACTTATTTGTATCAAAGCGCTCGAAGAAGCTCAACATACCGGCAGTCGCATCAGCGACGGCATTGCCGAGCGCCTTGATACGTTCAACCCTGTCCTTCGTCGACAGAACCTGGTGCGTGACGTCGAGGCCCATTTGCGTAATCGGCCTGCCGCAGCGAAGAACCAGGTCGGCCGCGTCAGGGTCAACGAGAATATTGAACTCGGCAGACGGTGTGCGATTGCCGCCTTCCCTCATCGCGCCACCCATCAGCACGATTCTCTCGACCTTCGGCAGGATTGCGGGTTCCGTGTCGATGGCTGTGCCGATGTTTGTCAGCGGGCCGGTAGCTACGAGAGTGACCGACGCATCATCGGCATCGAGCAATGTGCTGACAATGAACTCGACGGCATGTGCTGATTGCAGTGGTGTCGCTGGCTCAAATACATCAATGCCGTTGATGCCGGTATCACCATGAATCATTTCTGCCGTTTGCAATGGGCGAACCATCGGCGTAGCACACCCTGCATAAACCGGTACATCGCCTCGTCCGGCGATGTCGCACATTTGGCGTGCGTTGCGATGCGTTAGCTCGAGCGGAACGTTGCCGCCAACCGTCGTTACGCCAAGCAGTTCGAGTTCGTCCGCCGAGGCAAACGCGAGGAACAACGCGACGGCGTCGTCCTGTCCCGGATCGCAGTCGATTATGATCTTACGCACCACGGTCTCAGAATGTCAGCATGAGTCCCGCAAGTGCCGCGCTCATGAGGTTCGATAGCGACGCGGCCAGCACCGCCTTCAGGCCCAGTTGCCCGATCAGGTCGCGCTTTTCAGGCACAAGCACACCAAGGCCACCCAGCAGGATCGCAATCGACGATAAATTAGCGAACCCGCATAGAGAAAAAGTCGAGATGGCAATTGTGCGCGGACTCATGCCGGCAAGATAGTCATTAAGGTGCGAGAACGCGACGAACTCATTGAGAATCAGCTTTTCTCCAAACAAGGCTCCAGCCGCCTCCGCTTCCGCCCAGGGCACACTAAGCAGGTACATCAGGGGCTTGAAAATCTTGCCGAGAATTGACTGCAGCGTAACGCCATCGATGCCCACCAGGCTGAACAAACCGCCAACAAGGCCATTGAACAAGGCGATC
>Ga0255052_10000188_pt1 | contig 46972 bp, 36 predicted proteins | sample JV7_2_21_MG_FD_188632 | JGI IMG/M metagenome (GOLD analysis project Ga0255052, IMG submission 188632) | Seawater microbial communities from Jervis Inlet, British Columbia, Canada - JV7_2_21 | ecosystem: Environmental > Aquatic > Marine > Inlet | place: Canada: British Columbia | collected...
TTATCTATCCAGGGTTCCGGGTAAAAGGCCCTGAAGCGAAGCTCAAAGGGGGTTGCGAAGCCGAAGGGGCTTTTACCCGGAACCCATTAATTGTGAATTTACCACCAACTAATTTGGAGATGATCCCTAATTTCTAATGTTCTAATGCTCTATTTTCCAATTTCCAATTTTCGACACACCAACAACTATCAACTAACAACCAACAACTTACCTGGATTTAGCACTCCTCGACCCCTTGTAGAGAGTCACGTTATAGGAAAACTCCTTTTTCGAATGCGGCGGCAGTTCCATGGTGTACTGAACCGTATCCTTGTCCACCTTTTCATATTTGCCGTAATCCCCTTCACTTGAAAGCTTCCAGGTTGTAACGGGGAAATTCCTGCGAACTTCTACCTTCGCCGGTATATCCCTGTAGTTGGCCACGTTTACCTTGAAGGTGAGATGTTCGTCCCACCCCTTTATCCTGTCGTTCTTCCACTCATAGTGATCGGTTGAAAATCCCATAAGCGTGGGCTTTACCGACACGTCCTGAGAAACTCCCAGGTTCAGGGCAACCTCTTCGTCCTTTGGAATGTACTTAACTGACTGGGCGCCTATGTAGGAGAGGTGGTCCTGATCATCAACATTCCGAAAGACCTTCACCAATCCCCCGGGAATGGGCTCCTTGCCCAGAGTGTGCTTCTCGTCGTTTTTAAAGGACAGGAACCGGATCGGCATCATTCCGTAACGCTGCTCTTCGTACCTGTAAAGGTTCTTTACGGGGACTTTTCCGGCATCAAAGGAGATCATCCTCTTTCCCCAGCCGTTATCGATATCTTCCGTCCCCTCTATTGTGTACAGGAAATATTCCGAAAATCCTTCCTTCTTTATCTCCTTGGGGGCCCTCATGACCGCCGATTTAGCCGCCCTCATGCCTTCTTCTTTAGCCATGTAGGCCATATCGTAAGCACCGCCCAGGGCAGGCATGGGTACCGGTCGCGGTCCGGGTCTACCGTAAGGCTGCTGGCGACGGGCAAGCGCTGCTATCTGGTCCAGGAGGTTTATCTTGCCTACAATGAGTCTTGTTTCAGCGTTTTCATAATCTTCACCGCTGCTGTTATTCACCCTGACATAACCCTGTAGCCGCATGGAACTTTCATCGGACGTCAAGGTTGCAAGATAGTACGCCTTCCAGGATATTCCGCTGGTAAAGTAGGTTATCTCGAAGGGCACTTTCCCCGTGACTTGTGAATCCAGGTTCCAGATCCCCAGACCAGTTACTCTTGGGGGATATTCAAGGCTCTGAGTGGTTATCTTTCGAGCCTGGGCAAGGGGCAGCATCTCCAACGAAGTCGGATCTATAAGTGTTCCCGCCCAGGAGAACTGAAGCCTGTTAGGGCCCTTCCTCATTGTAAGGGACCTGATGTCCCTTGCCAGGGTTATGTCCGCTGAGTTGTAGATCGTTATCTGAACCCTGTCCCTGACGGGCAGGGTTACCAGATCCACCTTGCCCCAGGAAACCGTCGGCACCACCAGCGAAAGGGCCGCGATCAATACAATTAATTTGCCGGTAAATGAACTCATTTTATATCTCCCTGTTACGAGCTTTCTGTTCCGGAGTCCTAGTTCCTGATGTTGCGGCGCTGATAGTGAAAGGACAGCTTCTTTTTACCCTTTGCCGGAACATCCACCGAATAGATAATGGTGGATGAGTTTTTCTTTTCGTACTTCATGGAAGAATTCAGCATGTCCCACTCTCCGAGGATGTGCTGCACCAGATCAATCGTGACAGCCTGATCCTTGAAGTTCTCCACCTCTGTTTCGATCTTCTCATCGGTGTCGAAGAGCACCACCTTGAATTTGGAGGGTCTGAGATTGATCCTCTTTTCCATTGTTTTTTTCTGTGTAACAGATACGTCCCGGCTGTCACCGATGTAGATCCTCATCTTCTCGCCAACAGGCGTGAGGCCAACCCTGTCCTCGCCGAGAAAGATCGTGCTTTCGTGCCCATCGTCCTGGAAAACACGCACTTTCCCGCCCCACATCAGGGTCTTTCCCAGACCAGATTCACTATCGTTTGCGATAATGTAGTGCACGGGAATGCCAACGCTTTGCTCCAGGCGCTCTGGCTCCCATGGAAGTTTCGACGCGTCCCACGTAAAGGTCTTTTTTACCGGCATGCCATCCACCGACAGGAAGTGCAGCTGCTTTGTCTCTTCATGGGAGATATCACCAGTGAAGGGATCTCCCTGGCCCAGGGTTACATCGGCGTTTTCGAAGTCCTCTCCCGAAAAATTCCGGAGTATCAGGAAAGCCTCGAGGTCCAGTGTTTTCTCATCCTTCGTCGCTACACCCTTGTAACTCACCAACCGGTCAATATAGGACAGAAGGTATGAGATCCTGACCTTTTCCTCCAATGGCTCCCCGGAATAAATTCTCCATACCAGGGCCGCTTCTCCAGGTGGATATGAGACCGAAAGCAGATGGACCTTATCCGGCTGGGTGAGGATCGCCAGTCTTATGGAATCCGGATCGATCTGGACCCCTTTCCAGGAAAAATCCACCAGGTTCTCACCTTCCTGGAGAGTAAGCACTCTTTCCTCCTCCACGAGTGTGGCAGCAGGATTGTCAAACCGTATATTCACTGCCTCCCTCTCCGGCAGGGCTACCAACTTGGTCCTGGCGTGGGCCGGGCCCGCCGACAGGACGAGCGCCACAGCAACTATAATGAAACGTCTCATAAGCCACCTCCTAATGAGAATTGATTTTACTTTACATTCAATAGTATGGCGTATATACACATGCTTTATATACATATGTACTTCCTGATTTATTCCGATAGTTGATTCTGGCCCGATTCCTAATTATGTGTTCAATAAAGGATCTCATATCAGTTGGCCAACGCTACAAATGGACTGCTATTTACATGCTGGAAGGAGCCTGACCCCCAATGGGTATTGCATGAAATACCGTGCAGCCTTATAATATAGTGCTAACAAATCACAAAAAAGTATTGAGTGTTATTGCGCATCAGGCAATGTAACATGTGATAAAATTAAATTCCTCATTACGGTTAAAGGAAAAAGAAAAGGATTATGAATACGGAAAATAGCAGCGCACATACTTTCCACCTTCCCATTCTGGGTATCGGATTTACTATTGATTCTCCTCTCAAGGTTGGCAGGTACGGCATATCCTCGGTCATATCGCTGGTTGACGATGATTTCATCGAGCAGATGAGGAAGTACTACTGTGAAAAAGAGGGATTGCCCTACGAGGAGATATCTCAAAAGGATGATGACTCCAGGGCGCAAAGGGCTACAGCGTATCTGAACCTCATGGGCCTTATCCTCGACCGTCAGGTAAAAGCCCTCCAGTCATCACCCTTCGAAGCAGGGACCGAGATCACGCGGTACTACGAGCTTCTCCCGGATTCCCCACTGAAAAGCAAGTACCTTGCGATGCTGGATACTAAAGACCGTGACGCAAAGGAAAAAACCCAGAACGAACTTCGACTTCAGGCGACACCAGGCAGCATAGATGCAAACATCATGACCAAGCTGGACCGCAACATATACAAAAAAGGTCAGTTAATGCCTGCTGAACAAGCCAATGCCATGTCCGCTCTAAGGGGATTTGCTCAAAGTGACTTACCCTCTTCAATAGTATTTTCTGCCGGACTGAATCCAAGACTGTATAGCTACGCGGCAAACTTCGATGATTTTTTCCCGAATGAGGCAGGAAATTTGAAAAAAAAGATCGTCCTGAAAGTCAGTGACTACCGCTCGGCAGTTGTTCAGGGCAAGTTTCTGGCAAAAAGGGGACTGTGGATCTCCGAATTCAGGGTCGAGTCCGGCCTTAATTGCGGCGGCCATGCCTTTGCTACAAAGGGTAACCTTTTGGGGCCGATCCTGGAGGAATTCAAGCAGAATCGCGAATCGCTGACCCAGGAACTTTTTGACCTGTACTCAAAGGGCCTGAAAAGAAGTGGCCACGCGGCTATCGATGAGCCTCCTTGCACAAAACTCACCGTACAGGGGGGTATAGGAACATTTGAAGAGGACAGCTTCCTTCATAGTTACTACAAGGTGGACGGAACCGGGTGGGGAACACCATTCCTCCTGGTTCCCGAGGTGACCAATGTAGATGACGATCACCTGGAGAAACTAATCGGTGCCGGCGAAGAGGATGTCTACCTGAGCGAGAGCTCACCCATGGCGATCCAGTTCTGGAATCTCAGGTCATCAGCAAGCGAGGAGGCAAGGCGCACCAGAATTGAGGAGGGAAAACCGGGTAGCCCTTGCAGAACAAATCACGGGCGAACAGGATTTCTTTTCAACGAAGAGTTTTCCGATACTCCTATCTGCATCTCATCCCGCCTCTATGTCAAGCAGAAGCTTGAAGCAATCCAGGAAGAAGACCTGACTGAAGAGCAACTGGTGCGGGTAGAGGCTGAGGTGCTTGCCAAATCGTGCATCTGCAGTGACCTTTCAGGCGGAACCAAAATCAAAAAGGGCATCGATCCAGATGTGACCCCAGCTATCTGCTGCGGACCGGGGATAATCAATTTTTCCAGGATCGCCACTCTGGAAGAGATGGTATCTCACATTTATGGTCGCCTTTCCCTTCTTACCAGATCAGACCGGCCACACATGTTCATCAAGGAACTCTCCTTGAATATAGACCATCTGAAAGACGAGATTGAAAAGTTCAAGCTGAATCTCACCACCAACCCGCCAAAGTACTTCCGCGAGTTCAAGGAAAACCTTATCGAGGGGATAGAATACTACAGGACCCTTGCAAGACAATTTGTGGAAGAGAAGCAAAAGCTCTTTCTTGATGACCTGAAGGACCAGAGGGAATCTATCGAGCACCTGTTCGCGGCTTTTACGATGGATCTGCACGGCGAGGCTAGCTCCGGGGCCTGATCATCAGGTCGTAGCAGCCTGCATTACGAATATCCTCTTTATTGAGGATGTTTTCCATTAGGCTCTCGGCCAATTTAAAAACCTTGATAAATAGTGGCAACTGGTATATCTGGTTCTGGTGAATCGGTTGGATGTTGATGACTTCGTAAAAAAGTCATCAATGCGCCCATATAGGGCGCCCAAATCAACAACTTGCAATGCAAGTTGTTGATTTGTGAGGAAAGCGAAAATGACACTTTTCGTTTTCCGCGGAGTAAAAAGCCATTAATGGACTTTTTACGACCCTATCAATGTTAATTGTAACCAATTCACTTTGCGACCAGTAATTATGGTTCAGAGGTTATCCTGACTACTCATGGTTCCCACCTGGAGAGTTTTTTCTTCAGGCAATCAAGAACCTGCATATGGCTTGTCCGGGTCAGTCTCCGGAAATACGGATACGAATCATTCTCCGGTGTTCTGTAATGCTTCCGACAGGCCGCAAATTGACTTTAAAGAGGATACTTTTCCATGAAAAAACGTAACTGGAGAGCTATAGCAGGCGTGCTTCTTGTCCTGACAGTAGCAGGTTATCTGGTACTCCAGGGGATATCGGAAACGGGCGTTTACTACTGGACCGTAAGCGAGGTACTCGCCGGTCCCCGATCAAAGAACGACAGGAGTATCAGAATAAGCGGAAATGTGGTTGACGGGACAATTAATTACAACCAGAAGGACCTGGTCCTTGCCTTCACCGTAAGCGATTTGGAGGACCCGGCCAAGACAATCGACGCATTGTACAACGGCCCTGCTCCAGACGCGTTTACAGCTGGTGTGGAGGTCGTTTTGGAGGGACTATACAATCGCGAAAACAACACATTTAAGGCAACCGTACTCCTTGCCAAGTGCCCTTCCAAGTACGATTCAGAAGAATCCGGATCGTAAAGCATCGGAGTAGTTAATGGTATCCTTTGGTAAGCTCTGTCAGATCCTCGCTTTCACATTCTGCGCCGGCAGTATGGTTTTACTGTTCGTTGGCATAACGAAGAATGACCTCCGGCTCATCCGGAGCGCCAGGAGAGCTCTTTACTCGCTTGCCATTTTTACTACACTTGCGGTGTTCGCTCTGGCCTGGCTCTTCGTGGTGGGAAACTACCAGGTGAAGTACGTCGCCGCTTACTCTGACAGGGCCCTGCCCCTGTTTTACAAGATCACAGCTTTGTGGGCAGGACAGGATGGATCCCTCCTCTTCTGGGCGTGGGTCTTGAGCCTCGTTACAGCAGTAGTCGTCTTCAACACCAGAAAAGAGCTTCACAGCGGCAATACACCCTATATCTACCTGGTCCTGGCTGGAGTAAGCTCATTTTTCCTGTTTCTCATCATCACCGTCTCTGACCCTTTCACGCTTCTCCCCTATGCGCCCAGGGACGGACAGGGCCTTAACCCTATGCTCCAGAATCCGGGAATGATCTTTCACCCCCCCACTCTCTTTCTCGGATACATAGGATTCACCGTACCCTTTGCCTACGCAATTGCAGCTATGGTATCCGGAAAACTGGACGAGAGCTGGCTTCAGAAAACGAGGACATGGAACGTCCTTTCATGGGTGCTTCTTACCATCGGTATTATCCTGGGCGGACAGTGGGCCTACGTCGAGCTAGGTTGGGGTGGATACTGGGCCTGGGATCCAGTGGAGAACGCTTCCTTCATCCCCTGGCTGGTTGCCACAGCTTTCATCCACACGGCCATCATCCAGGAGAGAAGAAACATCATGAAGATCTGGAACATGACCCTCATAGTGCTGACCTTCATCCTGTGCATCTTCGGCACCTATCTCGTCAGGAGCGGTGTTCTTCAGTCAGTCCACGATTTTGGCACTTCGGGGCTCGGAGGCTACTTCCTGATATTTATGGCGGCTCTACTTCTGGGAAGCGTCTACCTGATAGCAGCAAGCTACCAGGACCTGAAGACGGAGCATTCACTTGAATCCTATCTTTCAAGAGAGAGCACCTTTCTTTTCAACAACGTGGTGCTTCTTGCCATAGCTTTTTCAACCCTCTTCGGAACCATGTTCCCTCTCCTGTCTGAAGCGGTGACGGGAAACAAGATAACCGTCAGTCAGCCCTTCTTTAACCGTGTGAACACGCCCTTGTTTTTGCTCCTGCTGCTAATAACGGGGATATGTCCCCTCATCGGCTGGAGAAAAGCCTCTGCAGACAACCTTCGCAAGAACTTCCTCGTACCGCTGCTGACAACTGTTGGATCATCAGCGGCCATGTTCGCCGCGGGAATCAGAGCTCTCTATCCGTTGCTGGCTTTTTCCCTTTCTGTGTTTGTTGCGACCACGATTCTAGTCGAATTCTGGACCGGTACTCGAGCCAGAAAAACACTCACCGGCGAGCCGGCCCACATTGCTTTTCCAAAACTCCTGTGGAAGATGAGGAGGAGGTACGGAGGTTTTATTGCCCACTTCGGAGTCGTCCTGATGGTGATCGGCATTACGGGATCCAACGCCTACAAGCTTGAAGAGCAGGCCACACTTTTCAGGGGTCAGAGCATGGATATAGGAGCATACTCGCTCCGTTACGATAATATGAAGAGGTACAAACTCTACAACAGGGATATATACGCAGCTAACCTCACTGTATACAAGGACGGGAAGATGGCCGGCACGATCTCTCCGGAAAAGAGATTCTACATCAACGCCGATGAGCCCACAACAGAGGTGAGCCTCAGGTCCACTCTTATGGAGGATCTATATGTTACCATGCCCGCGATAGGTAAAAGCCGGGAGATAACCCTCAGGGTCGCGGTGAATCCCCTCATACTCTGGGTGTGGATCGGGGGATTTGTAATGGTCCTCGGGGGCATCATTTCAATAGTACCGTCAAGAAAGAAAGTGGAAGTGAGAATTAGTTAGCAGTCAATATAATATAAGTGGTTTCCGGTAAAAGCCCCGAGTGATTACACCAACTAATTTGGAGATGAACCGAAATTGGAAGCGAGAAAAATGAGATCTAGCAAGCATATAATTATTATCCTGATGGCAGCTGTTCTTGTGTTGTCTTTCGCGGTTCAACTGCCGGCCGCTACAAGCTCCGAGATCGAGCAGGAGTTGATGTGCGACTGCGGCTGTGGCGACATGCTGGTAAACTGCATCTGCGAAAGGTCAGAGCAGATGAGGGGCATCATTGACGGCATGATCGATGAGGGCAAGTCAAAGGAGGAGATCCTGGCATTATTCGTGTCCCAGTTCGGCGAATCAATACTCTCATCTCCTCCCAGGCGGGGATTTAATCTCGTAGCCTACGCAGCTCCTTTCGTCGGACTGTTTGTGGGTGTGGGCATCGCCTTTGTTTTCGTGAGAAGATGGAGAGGGAAGGACAGTGACGATGAGTACGGACCCCATGATGACGGTGACTCCTCGCTTGGTGATGAGATGGACAGCAGGATAGACGATGAACTCAGCAAGATGGAGGAAGATATCTGAATGGTTACTGCAATAGGAACAGTCATATTTCTAACAACCCTGTGCTACACCCTCCTTCCGTTAATGGAGAAGAAAGAGGCCTGGATCCTGCCCGAAGATGCCGTTGCAGCCCACAGGGAATCTCTTGTCCGCGACAAGGCGATCTACCTGAAGGCACTGCAAGACATCGATTTTGAGCATGCAAGCAGCAAGATCAACACAGACGATTACAACGAACTCAAATCACATTACAGGCAGAAAGCATCCAGCATCATCGAGGCCATCGAGGAGCTGGACAAACAAACAAAGGAACCGGAAAACGGCAATGGATGATACCGCCTTTCTCAGGATCCAGGGGCTGAGAAAGAGCTACGAGTATGTAGATGCCCTGAGGGGTGTTGACCTCACCCTCGCCAGGGGAGACTTTCTGTGCCTGTTCGGACCCAACGGGGCAGGCAAGACAACCCTGATAAAGATCGTGGCGGACCTCCTGAAACCCACCTCCGGAACCGTGGAAATAACAGGCGGGCCGGATCTGGATGGCGACATAAGATCCAGGATCGGGTTAATATCCCACCAGACACTCCTCTACGATGAGCTCACAGCCCGGGAAAACCTCCAGTTCTACTCATCCATCTACCAGATCCCCGATCCCGACGACAAAATAGATAGTCTCCTGCACACCGTTGGCCTTCATAATAGAAGGGACGAAAGAGTTTCCACCTTCTCACGCGGTATGCAGCAAAGACTCAGTATTGCAAGGGCACTGATAAACGACCCTGTGCTTCTGCTTCTGGATGAGCCTTACAGCGGACTTGATCAGTTCGCCGCCACGGTGCTGAGCAACCACTTAAAGAAGCTTCACGCCCAGCACAGGACGATCATTATGGTGACCCACAACCTCACGAGGGGCCTGGAAACAGCCGACAGGATAGGCATTCTTTCAGAGGGCAGGCTCGTCTACCTGAAGGACAGGGATGAGATAGACCTTCCATCCTTCGAGGACCACTATCTCATGCACATGGAGACTTATTAGCCGTGGGTGCCTCTCTGGTCATACTTAGAAAGGACCTGCTCATCGAGGTCAGAAGGAAAGACTCCGTGATCTCCATGATCTTTTTCGGGATCCTGCTCCTGTTCATCATGAACATGGCCATAGGCATAGGAAGGAAAGTGGATCCGGAGCTTGCTGCCGGGATCCTCTGGATCTCCATCCTCTTCTCGGCCGTACTGGGCTTGGGCAGGACCTTTTCGCTGGAGAAGACTAACCGGTGCATCGACGGGCTCCTCGTCAGCCCGATAGCCCCGTCCTCGGTGTTCGTTGCCAAGAATCTGGTGAATTTTTCCTTTATGCTCATCTCTGAAGCCGTTATCATCCCGGTGTTCTTCGCCCTGTACGGGGACAACATCACCGTGAGATTGGCGCCCCTGCTGGTAACCGTCTTGCTCCTTAATTTCGGATTCTCTTCGGTGGGAACCCTCTTTTCCGGGATCACGGCGGCCACCAGCAGGAACGAAGTGCTCCTGCCTCTCCTTTTGTTTCCGGTGATAACTCCACTGATCGCATTCACCGTCAAGGCAACTGGGGAGATATTCGCAGGCGTACCCTTCGGGGAGTATTCTTCGTGGCTGAGGCTCATGGCAGCCTTCGGTCTCATATTTTCCTGCGCGGGATATCTGCTCTTCGACTACGTAATGAAGGAGAACTGACCTTGAAAGATGGCCTTACAGACAGGATCCTGATTGTGTTCAGCTCTGTCATGATGCTGACCGCTGTCTATATGATATTTTTCTACGCGCCGACGGAAAGGGTGATGGGGATCGTTCAGAAGATCTTCTACTTCCACCTTCCCCTGGCTTTCATGGCCTTCCTGTCGTACTTTGTGGCCTTCGTCAGCGGCGTGCTCTACCTTGCAAAGAAAGACATTAAATGGGATATCATCGGTTCCGCCAGCGTTGAGATCGGCGTTGTATTCACGACACTTGTCCTCATCACCGGCTCGCTCTGGGCGAGGCCCATCTGGAACACCTGGTGGACATGGGACCCGAGGCTCACGTCGTCGCTCATTCTGTGGCTCATCTATGTAGCCTACATCATACTGAGGATGTCGGTGGAACAGGCCGAAAGGAGGGCCACCTTCTGCGCGGTTATGGCCATAGTGGGCTTTATCGACGTCCCCATCGTGTTTCTTTCTGCAAGGTTATGGAGGACGATCCATCCTGTTGTAATAAAGTCAAAGTCAATAGATATGGAGCCTGCCATGATCTCTGTCCTGGCAATCTCCATGGCTGCCTTTCTCCTTTTCTGGATCACCCTGATCAAGATAAGGTCCAGGGTGGATTTTATGGAGCTCAGGATCAGAACTCTTGAGAAGATAAAACGTGGAGGTATGGAATGAAGAATCTGACATATCTTGCTGCCGCCTACGGCATCGTCTGGGCGGGCCTGTTTTCTTATCTCTGGTATATATTGAGCAAACAGAATGTGCTCGTCGGCAGAATAAAAGCGCTGGAGGATAGTGATTGAAACCCCGTCCAATGTCCAAGGTCCAAAATCCAAGATCGTAACGAGTGACGCGTAATGCGTGATTAGTAATGAGTGATCGGTGATTAGTGATTAGCTAAAACAGGCTATAGGCGCTGGGCTCTGGGCTAACAAACAGCACCATAACCTCACTCTTCCTTTTTCCAGTCAGCCTTTGCTAAAGCTACGACCTGACAAGAGGAAGAGGGATTTACCACAAATCCAAGGTTTTCTCCGTGCCCTCCGTGGTGAAAACCCCCAAAATCTTTCTCTGTGTCCTTTGTGAACTCTGTGGTTCAAACCCATTTTCTAATGTCTAATACTCTAATATCTAATGTTCTAATATTCTAATATTTTTCCTTGACAAGGGCCAGTGCCGCTTTAGACTTATATTAAGGAGAAAATAATACTACCCCGCTATAGCAAGGAGGCCCTCGATGCCCGGTAAAGAAAAAGCTGAAACTTCTGAGAAAACTGAGGGCCGGGGGGGGTTTTTAGAGAGGCTGCTCCTCGGCAGCTTCGATTTGGACAAATATAGCACACTGGCACCGGTCGGAAGGGACTCCAAGGCTGAAGAGATAATCGGAAAGTACCGGGAGCTTATCAAGGATTATTCTCCATCCGACCTTGAAGAGGCAAAGACGATCCCGGAACCGCTGATGAAAGATTTGGCCAGGATCGGCCTTTTCGGACTCAACATTCCAGAAAAGTACGGTGGAGTGGGCTTAAGCCTCTCGGGCTATCTGAGCGTGCTCGAAGCTATGGCCGGAACCGACATGTCACTGGCCCTCACCCCCACTGCACACCTGTCCATAGGACTTAAGGGGATAATCCTCTTCGGCAGCGAGAAGCAGAAGAAAAAGTACCTGACCAAGGCAGCCTCAGGAGAGATGATCTTCGCCTACGCCCTTACCGAACCTGCCACAGGGTCAGACGCAAAGCACATCCAGACCGCTGCCCGTCTCTCGGAGGACGGCAAATACTACATACTTAACGGACAGAAAACGTACATCACCAACGCAAATTACGCGGGTGGCCTGACAGTATTTGCCCAGATGGATCCCGACAATCCGGGTTTCATGGGTGCCTTTATCGTGGAAACAGCCTGGGATGGAGTTAAGGTGGGTAAGGAGATGTCAAAGATGGGCCTAGCCGCCAGCTCTACTGCCCCCATCAGTTTCAAGGATGTAAAAGTTCCGGCAGAAAACCTCCTTGGGAAACCAGGCGACGGCTTCAAGATCGCCATGACTATCCTGAACTACGGACGGCTGGGGCTGGGAGCGGCTTCCGTGGGTGCCATGAAACAGTCTGTAGAAGACATGCTAAAAAGGGCAACTTCCCGGGAGCAGTTCGGAGTTCCCATTAAAGATTTCGAATTGATCCAGGAAAAGATGGTGAAGGCAAGAGTCCATGCGTTTGCGGCAGAATCAATCACACAGGCAGCGTCCCAGCTGCTGGAGAATGACCACGTCGGCAGCTTTGCCATGGAAAGTTCCCACGTCAAGCTCTACGGAACTACCAGGGCCTGGGACACCCTGTATGACGCGCTGCAGACGGCGGGCGGAGCAGGCTACCTCAAATCATTACCCTACGAGAAACGCATGAGGGATTTCAGGGTAACCACTCTTTTCGAGGGCACATCCGAGATCCACTCCATCTACCCCGCCCTTTATCTGGCAAGATCCCTGGGCAAACAGATAAGTTCAAGCGGTAAAGGGCGCTTCGGACAGGCCTTCTTCCTGATATGGGAAGGTCTCAGGAGCCCGAAGATGACTCTGCGCTATCACAACTCAGTGATGAGAAGAGCCGCCAGGATGGCCCGCAGGAATGTAAGATCCATCCGAAAACTGCTCTACTTCGGGATCCTGAGGCACGGAAAGAAAATTGCTGAAAAGGAATTTCTACTCAGGCGGATAACAATACTTTCCCTGGACCTGTATATCCTCCTTGCTTCACTCTCAAGGCTGGAACAGGAGATTGAAAACGGAACCAACGTAAAGGACAAGCTCGGTCTCCTCGCCTACTTCCTCACGGAGGCTCAGGAGAACCGGAGGCTTAATGCGTGTTGTTATTCTCAAAGAAGAGAACGGGTACACCAGAGAGTTTTCCGGGATCTGTCTGAAGAGCTCGGTAGCAATGACAAAAACAGATCGGAAGGAAAGCAGATATGAGCCCCAGGATAGCCATAGTTGAGGGGGTCAGGACTCCCTATGTCAGAGCCGGAACCGTCTTTTCCAAACTCACCGCAGTTGATCTCGGCAGATTGCCGGTGGCGGAGTTAATAGCCCGCTCCGGAATTGAACCGGGCCAGATAGATTCTGTCATAATCGGAAATGTAGCCCAGCCTCCGGATGCGGTTAACGTGGCCAGGGTCATAGGCCTTTTCGCGGGGATCCCGGACAGTGTCCCGGCATTCACGGTTCACCGAAACTGCGCCTCTGGAATACAGTCCGTCATCTCCGCGGCCCAGTCTATCGCTACCGGCGATGCCGATATCGTCATAGCCGGCGGTGTTGAATCCATGACCAATATCCCCTTCTTTATCACCCCGGACCTTCAGGATATCATCACTAAGTACCAGCGCGGCAAAAGCATGGGTGCCAGGATCTCCGCCTTGAGCAAGATAAGGCCGCGCCATCTTGTTCCCAGGATAGGCCTCATGCTGGGACTTACAGATCCCACGTGCCGACTGGACATGGGACAGACAGCCGAAGTCCTTGCCCGAGAGTTGGAAATCAGCAGGCAGGCCCAGGACGAACTAGCCCTCCTCAGTCATCAGCGCGCTACTGCTGCCCACGAGGACGGGCGCTTCTCAGACGAGATCATGCCCGTATTTGCCCCGCCCCGTTACGATGAAGCCATTGAGTTTGACAACGGCATCAGGACAGAGCAGACCATGGAGGCGCTGGCAAAGTTAAGGCCGGTCTTCCAGAAGAAATACGGAACTGTGACCGCAGGAAATTCCTCCCAGATCACAGACGGTGGAGCCGCTGTGCTCCTTATGAGCGAGAAAACAGCAGAAAAGTTGGGCCTTGAACCTCTTGGTTTCATTGTGAGCCATGCCTTTGCGGGACTCGAGCCAAAACGTATGGGCCTCGGACCTTCCTACTCCACTTCAATCGTCCTGGAAAAATCGGGAATTGATTATTCCAAAATTGGGCTTATCGAGATGAATGAGGCCTTCGCCGCCCAGGTCATAGCCAACGAGATGGTTTTTGCAGATGACAAACTCTCGGAGCGTTTCCTCGGCAGGAAGGCCATAGGGGCCATCGACAGGAACGTACTGAACGTCAACGGGGGTGCCATCGCCATGGGACATCCCGTGGGGTCCACGGGAACACGACTCATCCACACCCTCCTTCTGGAGATGCAGCGCAGGTCAGTTGACCTGGGCCTCGCAACACTTTGCGTGGGCGGCGGGCAGGGTGCGTCAGTACTCCTGGAAAGGGCATGATGTAATGAAGAACGCATTCAAAATGAAAATGGAAGATGATCTTGCGATCATAACCTTCGATCACCCGACGGAAAAAGCTAATATTCTCACTCCAAAGGTGATGGAGCAGTTCTCAAAGCTCCTTGGAAAGCTGGAGGACAACTCCGACGAGATAACCGGAGCGATCATCGTGTCAGGCAAGGAACAGAACTTCATCGCGGGTGCCGATATCTCAGTGATTGAAGGGATAACTGATGCCGGCAAGGGTAAGGAACTTGGAAGCACTGGACAGGAGATCTTCACGCGCCTGGAAGAACTCCCTTTCCCGGTAGTTGCAGCTATCAACGGGGCTTGCCTTGGAGGTGGACTTGAACTGGCCCTTGCCTGTTCCCGTCGGGTGGTCACCGACTCAACACGCACCTTCCTGGGCCTCCCTGAGACCCAGCTCGGTATTATTCCAGGATTCGGCGGAACACAACGCCTGCCAAGGCTGGTGGGAATTCCCGAGGCTCTGAAAATGATCACCGCCGGTTCCAGTGTGTATCCCAGAAAAGCCCTGAGAATAGGACTTGTGGACGAAGTCGTTCACCCCGAAAACCTCATGGAAGCCGCACGAAACCTGGCTGCCGGACCGCGGCCCCGCAAACGTAAAAAGTCCCTGGCAAAAAGAATCAGGGCAGCTGGTATGCAAATACTGGAATCCACAAGTTTTGGCAGGAAAAAGATCTTCGAAAGGGCCAGAAAAGAGGTCAGGAAGAGGGCACAAGATCACTACCCGGCACCTCTTGCGGCTATCGACGCCGTTGAGGACGGCTATCTTCACGGGATCGACCACGGTTACGATACCGAGGCGGGCCTCCTCGGCGAGATGGCGTCCACCGAAATATCCAAGAACCTGATCAGAGTGTTTTACCTGCGTGAGATGTTCGCACGTGGTGACACATCCCCGGCTGAAACTATGTCGAACCTCGGCGTCATAGGCGGCGGGGCCATGGGCGGCGGAATAGCGGCTCTTGGAGCCCAAAGAGGATTCAAGGTGCGCCTCATCGATATGTCCACTGAACCGCTGGGAAAAGCTCTTAATCTACTCAGCAAAAGCGTTAACAGAAAGCGAAAACAGGGAAGGTACACAGGCGTTCAGGCAACGTGGATACCAACAAGGCTAACTGTTGACACTCAGATGCGCGGACTTTCAAGGTCCGATGTGGTGATAGAGGCGGTTGCCGAGAGGATGGACGTAAAGAAAACTGTACTCAAAAGCGTTGCCGATACTACTCCCAAAAATGCCCTTATTCTTTCCAATACATCTTCCCTCTCCATAACGGAGATGGCGGAGGCAGTTCCCACACCTTCCAGGGTAGCGGGCCTTCACTTCTTCAATCCCGTGGACAGGATGCCTTTGGTTGAGGTTGTCAAGGGAGACAAGACTTCCGTAAAGACAGTGGAAAAAGCAAAAGCCTTTACGCTTCGCCTGGGCAAGATCCCGGTGGTCGTGAAGGACAGGCCCGGATTCCTGGTCAACCGTCTTTTGCTGCCATACTTAAATGAGGCTGCCCGGCTTCTGGAAGAGGGATCGCAGATAGAGAACGTAGACAAAGCGCTTCTCGCCTTCGGGATGCCCATGGGCGCCTTTATTCTTCTGGACCAGGTGGGCCTTGATATCGCCGCCCACGTCGGAATGAACCTTTTTGAGGGCTTCGGTGAAAGAATGGCACCTTCTCCGATCCTCAAAACCATGATGGATGCTGGAAGACTCGGGAAAAAAACGGGGAGCGGATTTTACAAGTACACAGATAATGGTGATCACAAACCAGACCCGGAACTGGATGAGCTCCTTTCTCCCCTTGTCCAGGAATCACACGATTTTCCCGACGAGGAAATCGTTGACAGGCTCATCCTTCCCATGATCAACGAGGCCAGCCTGTGCCTTGCCGAAAACGTGGTTGAAAAACCTGAAGAGGTGGATGTGGCCATGATCTTCGGGGCCGGGTTCCCGCCTTTCACCGGTGGGCTGCTTCGTTACGCTGACAAGATCGGAACCGATCATATTGTAAACACCCTGGACAAACTGGCCGATACCGTGGATGAACGTTTCCGGCCATCAGACTACCTCAGGAAGCTGGCCAGTGATGGAAAGGGGTTTTTTGACTGATGCTGTATTTGGATAGTCGAGATTCGAAATTGGAAATTGGGTTAACTCAGTTGTCAGTTAATGGTTTTGTTTTTAAACCTATAGCCTGCCGCCTATAGCCAATAGCCTGTTTTCACTAATCCTCAATTCTCAATTAGTTACTCCTTCTCCACAAACACCTGCACCCTGTTGTTATCCCGATCCGCGATGACGATCCGCGACCCGTCGCCGACACAGATCTGTGAGGGATAGTAGAGCAGCCCTTCCTTCCTGCCCCTGTTAAACAGGCTCTTCTTGAAAGAACCATCCCCCCTCAGGACGCCGATGGTGCTCGTCTCCTCGTCAACGACGTAAATAAGACCTCTGCTGTCAACCTCTATATGGGTCGGATAACTCATGACCTCCTTCATGCCCTTCGTGAGAGAGGTAAAAACGTCAGCCTTCGGCGCGGCCACGAAGACCTGTGACCTGACGCTGTCCAAAAGGAAGATACGCCCTCTGTCGTCAACGGCCAGGTCCGAGAAGAAGCCGAACTCCCGGGGAAAGGCAACCTGTTTTCTGTAAGCACCTGTCCTTTCCAGGACCACGACCCGTCTGCCGAAAACATCCAGCAGATAAATGGCCCCTGAACCGTCTGTTCGGAAACTTTTAGGGATGACCCTCGAGTTGCCCGGGACGTTTTCCGGCTCCACTTTGCCGAACCTGTTCCCGGCGGCGTTGAAACGGAGGACCTCTTTGGCCCTGCTGTCATAGACCAGCAGATCCCCACCCGCACCGATCTGGACAGTGGTGGGCCGGACCTGTCTGGCCAGTTTGATCTCTTGTGTAACGCTCATCATGTCATTTTTCGACGTGTAGAGGACCAGTCGGCTGTTTAACGTATCCGCTACAACGATGCGGTCCCCATCGCAGCCAACTCCCGCGGGGCCCGAGAGGCTGGTTCCCTTGGTATCATCATAAATCGTGATTTCGTGACGGTAGCTTCCCGATTGCGCCCACGCCGGCCCGGCGGCAAGGACCGCAAACAGTAATGCCCACACAAGTTTGATCAATGAGATCCTTGCCATGCCGTCACCTCCTCATATCCGTATGGCATTGAATGCAAAGGAAGGTAGTTGTGGCGAAGGGAAACATGTGTTCATACTTGGTTCCGTGAGCCCGGTGGCAGCTTGAACAGTCCAGGGTCACGTTCGCGTTCCTTGGATCCTTCACCTCTTCTCCGATGGGGTGAGTGGAGTGTCTCTGATACTCGTGACACTCGGCACAGACCTCCATTTCCTTTGCTTCCTTAAATAGGTAGGGATGGTCGGAGCCATGAGGAGAATGACAGGCGCTGCATTTCCCCTCCAGGACCGGTTCGTGTTTCGTCTTTGACTGCTGCTGTCTGGCAATGACGCTTGAATGGCAATTTCCGCAGAGATCCAGTATGGGTTCGCTTAAGAGTTGAGGCTGGTCCGAGGCATGGGGATCGTGACACATCAGGCACCCATCCTTGTCCAGTACAGGCCAGTGGATGTTGGCGCTCTGAAGCGCATCGTCAACGGTTTTTCTGTGACACTCACGGCACATCTCATAGCTTCCGACGGCGTGCGGGATCGTGCCGGACGAGGGGCCTCCCTGGTGGCACTGACCGCACATCTTTTTGACCACGGGACTGTGAACATTGTCCTTAAGAAGGGCAGACTGATTGGAGCCATGAGGATCGTGGCAGATGGAGCAGGACGCCGAAGTCACCGGATAGCCGAGATGCCCTTCGGAAAAACCGGGATCGGAAGCGTCGTGGCAATCGAGGCACAGATCCGGCTCGCTGTTTGTCAGCAGGGAGGGAGCGTCTTCAGAGGCATGAGGGTCGTGGCAATCAAAACACCCATCCTCGGCGGGTTCATGAACGACACCGGCCTCCTTGACGGCCTTTTCGATCTCCCCATGGCATTCGAAGCACAGCTCTTCTCCAGTGGCAAGCAGGAGATTTCGATTTTTACTGGAGTGGGGATCGTGGCAGTCCGCGCACCGGCCCTCGGCCACCACCTCATGGATGCTCGTGGTGTTATCAGGCAGCAGATCGTCGTGGCACTCTAAACAGATCCGCTCGGGTTCCGTGTACAGGAGGTCCCCATGGTTCGAGGCGTGGGGGTTATGGCACTCGGAGCACTGTCCATCGGCAATGGGGGCATGGACGTTGCGGAGCTTCATTTTCTGTTTGAACGCCTCATGGCAGGTCAGACATAGGTCTCCATCCGCGCCGGGTTTGAGTTTGTAGAGGTTTTCAGCGTTTACGCTCAGGGGCAGGAACAGGACCCCGATGAGCCACAGGACGGCGGCGGTTCTCGCGATCATGGCATTTCTCCCTGTCATCGGCCCTCGACCTCGTGGCACTTGTCACAGGCTCTCTCGGAGAACGGTGTGTGGACCACAGGTTTGAGGAACGCGGGATCTTCGGAAACGTGGGGATCGTGGCAGCCCAGGCAGTAGATGGCGGAAGGATCGATACCGAGGTGGGCAACGGTAAAGTACTCATCCTCTATATCGTGGCACTGGGCGCACAGATCCTGGACCGGTTCGGTGGTCAGGGCGGCTTCTTTTGAGGCGTGAGGCTGGTGGCAGACCAGACACTCTTCCTCTATCGCATCATGGGTTCTCTCGCTGGTCATTCTCTTGGCGAGCGGTTCATGACAGCTGAGGCAAAGATCGTTGGGGCTCGCCAGCAGCAGATCGTCGATGGCTGCCTTGTGAGGATTGTGACAGCTGGTGCAGTCACCGCCGCTGACCGGTTCGTGATGGACAGCAGCCTCGTTTAACATCCGGGCAAGATCATCGTGGCAGGAAAGGCACAGGGGTCCCTGATCGCCGAGGATCATTCCCTCCTGGTCACTGCCGTGAACATCATGACACTCCAGACACTTTCCCTGCATGAAGGGAAGGTGCCTGGAGACCGATTTATCTTCTTTTAGAAGATCCCCGTGGCATTTTGCGCAGGAGTCTTCGGCAGGTGAACGGAGAAGTTTTTCATCCTGGGAGGCGTGGGGGTTGTGACAGACGGCGCACAGGGCGTCGGCTACAGGTTTGTGAGTGTATGTTCTGAGGAATTGGACTTCCGCGTCCGTGTGGCATGAATAACAGACGATGTCCATTTTGTCCAACAGAAGGCCACCGACATTGGACCCATGGGGATCATGGCAGGAGCCGCAGTCGTTTTCCAGGAAGGGCTCGTGGATCACCGGTTCTTTCTTGGCCTGCGAGATATCATCGTGGCATGTAAAACACAACTCGCCGGGGGCGGACAGAAGGAGCTTCTTCTGGGCCGATGCGTGACCGGTGTGACAGGACAGGCACCCTTCCCCGATGACGGCCTCGTGGGGCACATTTAGGTTCATGCCGATGTCGTCGTGACAGTCATTACAGAGAGCGTTTCCACCGATGGACAACAGCACACGGTTTTTGGATGTGTGGGGATCGTGACAGGCATCGCACTCACCATCTTCAAAAGGCATATGGACGGTTTCTCCCTTCCCGACTGCTTCGGCAGTATCATGGCACCCGGCGCACAGGTCGGGGTATGCGTCCGCGATCTCGAAAGGCTCACCGGAATCAGGCGGGTTGTGGCACTCGTCACAAGCGACACCTATGGTAACATGACTACTGGTCCTGAGCAGCCGGTCCTGTGAGGAGGAGTGGGGGCTGTGACAGATGGAGCAATCCCGGCTTGAGACAGGGTATCCGCCGTGGGACTTTTTGAAAGCCGCTTTTTTGCTCTCATGGCAGGACAGGCAGAGGGCGGTCGATTTTTTCGTCAAAAGGTTAACCTGATCGGAGCTGTGGGGCTCATGGCAGACTCGGCACCCTTCATCGTCCAGCACAGCGTGACGGATTTTCTTACCGTATTCACTCTGGTCGTGGCACTGGAAACACAACTCACCGCCTTCGGCGCTCAGGAGGTGGTCAGCCTCTGAAGCATGCGGGTCGTGGCAGGATGTGCAATTCCCGGACGAAACCGCCTTGTGGGTGTACTTCTTACCCAGATTCAAATCTTCCTTGCTATGGCAGCTGGTGCAGAGGCCGTCTCCTTCCTCCTTAAGGATCAACTTTCCCACAAGACCGTGCCTCAGGTGACACTGTTCGCAATCACCCCTCTTCAATACGTTATGAACGTTGGACCGGGAGAGGACTTCCTCCTTGAACTGTGTGTGGCATTCCAGGCAATCCTTGCGCTTGAAGGTCCTCTTCTTCCTGGCGGCGTCGGCCTGATCCAATGCCAGGAGAAAAACCCCTGCCAGAAGGGCCGAAAATATCGTGAGAAGAATCTTTTGTCCTGAGTGGTTGCGGACCATGTTACCTCCTGTTGCTAATCCAGGCCCTGCGGGACGGGACCTTTTTGGAGCTTTTCATTATTGATCGTGATCTCGGAAATTTCCCTGAGTTCGGCTGCGAGATCTTCGATGACCTGCGAAAGCCGCTTTCCAAACAGCTCCTTGGTGATCCGGGAACGAACCTGGTCCAGGGGCTTTACCTTTCTCGGAGGAACAGCCCTGACCACAAAGACCTTGAAGATGTCACCACCCGGTTCATAGAGCCCGGTGTCCCCGGGCTGAACCTCGGCAAGGAGAGTTTGTAACTCCTGAGGCAACGTGTCCAGGATCAATTCCTCACGGGCAACTCCGTCCTCTTTGAGTCCCTTAACGTTGGAGCTGAGCCACTTGAAATCAGCGCTTCGCTTGAGACCCTCCAGAGCCTTCTGAGCGTTTCTTTTCTCGGTGAACGTCAGGCTGTCTAATTCGATTTTCCGGGGCAAAAGGAATTCGTCCGATCGCTTTTCGTAGAAGGCCTTTATCTCTTCCTCCGAAACATCGACCTGGGGGACAAGGAATTTTTCCAGGTACGTCCCGAACACCAGGGAATTCTCAAAATCGGCCACCAGACCCCGATAATAATCGGTCTCGTCGATGCCGGTTTCACGGGCTTCTCTCCGGTACACCCTCTCTTCGAGAACATCCCTCAGGACTGTATCAAAACCGGATTGCAGAGCCTTCCCGTACCCCGAAGTGTTTTCCCCATGATAGAACTTCCCCTTAAGGTAGCGGCTCAAGTCGATGACAAGGACGGGATATTCATCGGCAATTTCAGCCAGGACGCGCGAATCCTTTTCCACATCAGTGAAACCGCTGGTCCCAATGGTGGCAAACACCTCCTGGTCAACAGAGACATACTTTTCTATCAGCTGGTCGGTATACTCCCTCAGGACCCTTTCCCTTTTCAGGATTAACGCCTTCCTGGTCGCCCGCCGGCGGGCATCAGGGTCTTCGGAATAACTGACTCCCGTGAGTTTAAAGACAAAGAAGCGGTCAAGCGCCTTGATGACGGGTGTGACCGAACCCACTTCCTTTCCAAGGAAAGCGGCATTTAACGCCGGAGGCACATCCGCCTCTCTGACCTCCCGTTCTCCGCCATCCCAGACAGCCAGCTCGTCCTGGACATATCTTTCCCCAACTGCGTCGAAGCCCCCTTCCCCGTCGAGTTCACCACGGAAAGCCCGTGCCTGTTCGAGATCCTCGAAGACTAGGGCCCGAAACTTCCAGTGCCGGACTTCATCCCGGTAGATCCTCTCGATGTCATCCTCATCGGGCTCAAGTTCCAGCAGCTGCCTTCCCTTTACCAGTTCGACAAGGATCTGATCCCGGTAACGCTTAACTCTCTCGCGAATCTCGGGACGTTCTCCCAGACCAACGTCCAGTGCCTCCTGAATAATGAGCTTCGTGTTGATCAGGCGTTTCAAGGCTGCTTCATAACCGATCCAGGCTGTCGGTGTCTCTACTTCCATGTTCACATGCCTGGCAGCGACAGCCTTGAAGAGTTCATCCATGAAGATCTCTTCGCCGTTCACCATGGCGACAATTTCCCGCGTTCCGGGGGTTGCGATGCTGTCATCCGAAGCTGTGCCGGGCACCGCCAGAATCAACAGCAGACCCAGGATCGTCAATACAGCGATCATTCCAGTTCTCAATGTAGCATCCTCTCAACTGTTGTTTGGGCCATATCTGCAGCCAGTTTGCAGGCGGTGCTTCTTTTTCCAATGTCGAATAAGTATACGCCATCATCCCCTCTGCCAACGCTGCGGGACGACCAGACGACCTCCTTGCCCGCATGGTCGAAGACTTGAACCGAGAATTCCACATCCGGCTCTCCCATGGGACCTTCACTATCCAGATAGCGGAAAACCGTGCCAGTGAGGACAAGATCGGCATCGGTTGACCTTAAGATCAGCTCCAGGTATGGTTTGCTCAACCCCCCCTGCATAGTCACCCGCATCCGCAATAGCCCCCTGCGTACAACACCGGGCTCCAGGACCCGGAAGCTTCCTGACCTGTTGAGGTGATCCACGAAGTGAAGCGAAAGGATCTCCCCGGCGTGGGGCCGTTCACTGAGGTTGAGAAAGGGGATTACCGCCACAGTAAACACATCCTGTGATTCCAACACCGGGGAGCGGTATTCAAACGTGGGTTTAACACCGCTTTTCGGGATCGTATCGCCCAATGCCTGTTGCTCGCCCGCCAAGTGAAGGACAAGAGAGTTGATCACACGCTGCACGGCAATTTTCATTAGTTCCTGCGGATCATCAACGACTCCGATATCCAGAAGACCGGGTGAATCGAGCCCCGTTATACAGGCGCTTTTCATCCACAGGACCTTGGGCTGATCATCTGTGGACACCAGCCGGGCATGCAGGGCGATCTTTGGCGGAATCCCCTCGTCAAAGTACTCCAGCGTCAAGATGAAAACGGCTTCGACATCTGTCTCATCGTTGATGTAAGAGGCCGTTATTTCATCCAGGCCGCCTGTATAGCGCATCCGATGTCTGCCCATAAACTCCTGAAGGACCGGTTTTTCCAGAACCAGAACACCGCTCTTGACAAGGGCATCCGAAAACAGGGATTCCAGTTTCTTAAGAGGTGCGGGAGAAGCGGTCATGTTATGCACCGGCAGCAGGGCGATGTGGGGGCGCGCTATCGTTTGCTCCCCTGTGGAAGCGCACCCCATAATCAGGCAAAGTGATCCGACAATCAAAGCGATGCCCGCCCTATAAGAAAAGGCTGTCAAGGAGCTCCTCCACAGCTTCCATCGTCACCTTGTTCATGGGCTTCCCCCCACCTCCGAAGAGGCGAATCCACGTGTTGAGGCCGCCCTTTGTGGATGAGGCGGACCACACGATTCTACCCGTCTCCGCCTCGATCATCTTCAGGCTCAGGGAAATGGTGTTGGCCGTGAGCGGACCGGACCGGATCGGTCCGTATTCTCTCAGGACCCCGGTTATAACAGCATCGGCCCCGATCAAACCGGCGAACCGGACCACCTCTTCAGAAGACGGATCAGCCTTGTTAAGCATGCCGGTGCGGGCAATCCCGCGAGACACCTCCCCCGAGGGAAGGACATAAAAGGCCTCCGTCGCCAGAAGGGCGTTTGCCAAAACGTCTCTGACCCTTTCGGCAGCTTGCTTATCCGTGGTGAGGTTCACCAGCGGCAAAACAGCCACGGTTCGTATGGCCGGAAAGTCCATAGCCTGTTCGTGGTATACATCCACATCGGTCGTAGTGGCGCATCCCGCCAGTGTCGCCAGGAAAAACAACAGAAGAAGAAGGATCGCTCCTGCAGTCAACCGATTATCCATATTCCGACGGTTCCCTCGCCCGGGGATGAGGCCCTTCAAGTTAACAGGGTTGTATGACAACCTTCGACAAGCCACCCGATCTCTGACGGCTGGTTCAGCTTCTCCGGTTTTAAGAATCCCTTCTCCGTGCCTGTAATGCCACTTCTTGTCGGTCAAGGTTATCCCTCCATACCTCATTTTACAGGTTCACCCGCAGGTTCGCGGTGAGGTTGCGCGAATCCCGGGATCGAGTGTCCGATTCTATTCTTATGAGACTGTATGCAGTCCTCAGAGTGGCGTTTCGGGTAATCCGCCACGTCAACCCCGGGCTGAATACAGTGTCCTCCTGGTTACCCTCGGACCGAACCCTTTGATCGTAGGACAGTAAGAACTGAATAGAACCGCCGGGGGAGGGCGCCCAATTGAGATTGTAATTCTGGAAGGTATTTATGGAGTCTTCTTGTTGATCATACTGCAACCGGACGAAAAGTGAAAGATTCCGGCTTGGCAGGATAAAGGCCTGGAAACTGCCCGTCTCCTTGAGGCGTGTGTCCTCCCCTGGACTTTGTGTCCGATTCGCCGTGTAGTCAAGGTTCAGTATCACAATTTCGTTAGGGGTCAGCTTGGAGCCAACCCTGAAGAGGTTGACCCTTGCTTTCGCCTCCTCTTCCGCCTGGCTCCAGGACAGGCCGGTATCCAGATAGGCGCTCCAGCCCCGGTAAAGATCGGCGTTGTTTCTTAAAAAGAGCCCCTCTCTCCTACTGACCCCCTGGCCGCTGTGGCTCCGCGTTCCGCTGTAGGTCAGCACCTGCCGGAAGGTCTTCATGTAGTTGGCCCTCAAGGAGGCGCTGGAGGTGTTGTTCGCCGAGCTGCCGCTCGCATCATCAAGGTTCTGACTGGACACCCTGGCACTGCCTGTAAAGATCCTGTTGAATACGTGATTCACGAAGAGGCCGTTGGTCATGGATGTCGTTTCAACGTCGGCGGGATCGGACTTCCGGTTGCGGAAGGATCCATCGTAGCCAAGGGAGGTCTGGTTGTTGACCTTCCAGGCTATATTATAGTTAAGGCTGTGGCTCGTAGTTCTGAACCCTTCCTGGCTGGTGATCGTGGTGAAGACCTCCATCTCGGTCACGAAAATGTTGGAGAAGCTCGAGGCCCCGGGGACCGACGGCAGCAGGGGCGTAACGGCAACTTTTATAAACCTTGTATCCACAGCTGGAAAGGAGATTGCGAACCGGTTTTCGAAAGTACCGAAGACACCGGGTGAAACGGTGGAGTGCAGGTTCCAGGTGCTGGAATCGGTGTTATCAGGGCTTGTGTAGACAAACCATGTGAAGGAATCGGCCACCGATAACGTCAGGTTTCTGTCCACCCACAGGTGTATCGTGTCGACGGACACCGTAAATCCCAGGTCGAGCCCGATGTTCGTCAACTCCGTCTCGTCGCCAGTCAGACCAATATCGAGGCTTGTAGGCACGGCCGTGTTCCCGTCGATAAGACCCCCGATGGAGCTCAAGGCGGGACCGTCCTCCGGTGTGGAGTCCAAGGAGAACATGCCCGCTGAACGCAGCTGCGGGATCAGGGCGCTTCCGGTCCCTTCCAGATCCGTTTCCGAATGGCCGAACCGATACCCAGTGTTGATGCTTACAGTGCCATCAACGTAGTTGCGACTGTACCGGATCTTTCCGTTGTGACTCCTGACAGACGTTTTGAAGTCGTTTTTACTGTCCTCATTTTTATTCTGCGCGAAGGTGTAGTCGACAGTTCCCCCCTCGAAGAGATATCTGCTGTGCACTGTTGCCTGGTCCTCGACCCTGTCTGTTGTCTCAGGGTCGCTGGAATGGTCGGTCCTCGAATACCGCAAGTCCAGTTCGGGCCACTGATCCGGCCGCAGGGACAGGAATGTATAATTGGTTGTCATCGTGTCTGTCGTTGCCTGGGCGCCCGAGATTTTCTGACGCTCCTCCGCGCTCTGGTATCCTATTCCGGTAATAATGAACGGATTCGCGAGCTTCAACTCAAGATAGGGCCGGATGGCCGTCTTTTCCATTTCCGAACGCACCCCCTTGGAATCGGACTCTGTGTCCTCGATTCTGAAACTGCCTCCTCCAGTGAAAACCAGGTACGGATATAATCTCCGTGACAGATTGAGATTGTAGCGCTGACGAAGTATGGTCGAACTTGTTTCTGACCTTTCAAGTGTGATTTTGTTTTCCGTCTCACTGTCGGAGTTCAGATATTCGAAATTGGTCGAAAGCGTAACGCTATCGGCCCCGGCGATCACGGGCAGCCCCAGGAGGGCAACGAACACCAAAAAAGCCGTGAGAAGACCGAGTATCTCTCTGATTCGGCTATTTATCCTCAACGACGGCCACCTCGGAAGGAATGGCGTCCATCTCCATTTCAGCCATGACCCGTTTACTCACCAGGTCCACCTTCTGAAGGAGTTTCCTGCCGGGGACAAGGACCAGGAGGGCATTTTCCTGGCGGTCGATGGTCATGTGTCCGGCCGCCCCTTTGAGTCTGATAGTGTCAATGGGCATGAGAACCGACGGATCGACTATGGAGATCTCACTTATGTGTTCTTTTCCGACCAGTACCAGACCCGTATTGTCGTCAATAGCAATGGACACAGCGCCGGCCCCGATGTAGATCTTGTCCGTGGTGGTCAGGGTGGCCGGATCCAACACGGTAAGGTTGGGCGAGTCTCCGCTGATAATGAAGAGGTTCTCCTCGTCCCGGTCCAGAGCGGCTGCGAGCGGTGTTGTCCCTTCCATGGACAAGACAGCGGACAGGATCCCGGTTGAAAGGTCGATCACAGAAAGGGTATTGGCCAGGGAACTGGTGACGTATGCCCGTGTGCCGTTTCTGTTCACGATCACCGAGGTCGGGCCCTGACCGACCCTGATTCTTTCGGTTTCCACTCCCTGAATGGGATCAATGATACTCACGGTGTCGGAACCGTAGTTGGCCGAGATAAGGAGCCGGCCGTCCTCCGTCAGGGCCAGGTCCCTGGGCCCGTCCCCCGTGCGCAGCGGGATCAGCTCACGGATGTTCCCGCGCAGGATATCTAATACCTGAACGGTGTCATCATCCGACACCGCGACATAGGCGCGCCCCCGGTTCTGGTCGATAATGATCCTTTGGGGATTTCGACCGGTTGCGATGTCTCCGACGATCCGCATGGTCTTCCTGTTGAAAACGGTGATCCTGTCCTCTTCAGGAAGGATCAGGTACCCCACGAGGCTGGTCAGCTCCTGGGACGGAAGAGCAAGAGAGAAAAAGGGCGAGAACCGGAATCCCTCTATGATGAGCCCCGCCGGATCCAGGCTCAGGAAGAGGGAAATAACCTTCGAGGACTTTACATCGAACGGGCGCTCGACCAGGATTGGATCCCTGGGGATAAGGAGAGCCGCTTCCCCATCCTCCCTTTGTACGGAGGCTTTTTGGATCGTGAGGGAGATCCCTTGGTAGAATCCGGGGGGCAGGAGTCCAGAAGCCAGATGGCTCTGTCTCTTTCCCGTAACCGCTCTCTTCAGGTCTTGAACACGAAGAATCAGAGGCACCCGACTGCCATCCAGTGGAACCGCTGCCAGATCGCCCAGGGTCAAATGGATCCTTCCAGCCTCGTCTGGCAGGGGCTCGAGGTAAATCCGCACCTCTCCAAGGTCATTCCTCAGAGCTTGTCGGGAGACAGTCCCGGTTACGCAGGATACTGCCAGAAGCGTCAGCAACAGGACCGCCAGGTAACCGGCACGCGTCAGGGCATGGCCTTCCCGTCGTCCCGAAAACCTGGTTGAGGCAATGCGATCAATGCATCTGTTCATGAGAAATCCCACTACCTTCTTGGGGCCATCCCCGCTTGTGTAAAAATCGTCGGATAACCGATGGCACGGAATCGATGTTGTGTGAATGGCGCGGGACAGCAATTCCGGATATTTGTATCCTTTCCTCAATCAGATTCCAGACACGTATGCAAACCGAGAGGCATAGCCCCGACAAGGGGAGAGCCGGCGATAACGCAGGCTCTCCCCTTCAGATGCTACGCTGAACATGGATTGATTAGTCCTGAACGTGGCACTTGTTGCACAGTGACCGCTGGAATTCGTTGTACCTGGTGTTGATAGCCTCGCCATAGTAGGCATTGGGGTTATCCACAACAAAGGCTGAATCGGCAAGGAGTTCCTCTGCCATTTCCCACCTAAGGGCCTTCGGGAAGGCGCTGGCGTGGGCGCGATGGCAGGTCAGACACATGACGTTGGAGTTGCTGTTCGGGCCCGCGGTCGAAGTGTAGTCCAGAGCCAAATCGAGGCGATCGGTGATTCCGCGCTCGAAGGGTACGAGCCTGTCGAAAGAGGTGGCGCTGGTACCGGTGAGTTCTCCGGTGGCTACATATTGGTTATAGGCCGTCGAAAATCCGTTCAGGTGGGAATCGTCGCTGGCCGGGTGGCGGTGGCTTATTGAGCCTCCCGATATGAGATTTCCATGGCAATTGCCGCACCACTCGGACATGCCGGACCCGTAATCTACATGATTGCCGTCGGTCTCAGCAGGCCACTGTCCGCGACTTCCAGGGTAGGCCCTGGCTACGGGTGCGGGTTCATCGAAGCTGATACCGTCAACACCTTCACCACCGTCGTAGCCTACTCCCCCCAGAAGCCGGAAGTTACCCGCGGTGGACCCGACAGCCGGGATACCACCATAGGAACCGGAAACTGAAATGGGGTCCGGATTGGTGTTGTTTGCGATTTTCCCGTGGGGATCGTGACAGCTGTTGCACCCCATATTGGCGGCAGTGTACACACCGCCCGGTGCTATAGTGAGGTCCGTATCTTGATCCAGCGAGAAATCTGAAGCGACAATGCTATGGCCTCTAGCGTTCCCATAAACGGTGGAACCATGTGCCGGTTTGTTCTCTACACTGAGCCAGTAAAAGTCACCGCCCGGCGTGAAGGCCGAACCATCCGCACTCATGGACATGTAGATACTATCATGGCAGGTCAGACAGGCTGATGACGGGTCGGCCCCGACTAGCAGCTGGCTGTTTGCACTGTCGTTGACGACGTCTCCGCCATCGGAGTTGTGGATGGTATGGCATCCGTCGCAGTGAGCGACACCGCCGCCGTGGAAGGCGAAGGCCGCGCTTCCGAGCCCCAGGGTTATCAGGGCCGCGATGGTGAAAATAAGACCAAGTTTAACTGCTTTCATTTCATCCTCCTTATTATGGAAATGTTCTCCGGCAACCCAGCCATCCTTTATCTACTCCAAGGATCTGTGGTTTTGTGTCCCCACCTTGCGGCGGGTTTACCTTTTTCGGAGGATGTCTGGTCCGCAAAAACCGGACCGACGCTACCGATGCTCCTTTCAGTGCTCCTTTTTTCACCTCCTTTTCACTGGTCGGACGGGAGTCTGTCTCTTAAGTTTCCTTTATTTCAACAGAACACAGACATCCGTCCTTTTGCTTTCTATTCGTTCCTGGACCCATCACCGAGCATCACTCGAAAGACCTGGATGCCCCGCTTCCTCATTTGCGATACATAGAGCTTTCCGGTCCGGTCCAGGACGAGATCGTCGGGCACGACAAGGCTGCCCGGGCCGAACCCGCGGTAGCCGAACTCGTACATGAACTTGAGGTTCGGGCTGTAGACCATGACCACCGACCGTCTTCTGTCGGAAAGGAAGATATTTCCCCTGTCGTCGACGGCGACTCCACTCACCACCGAGAACTTACCCGGTGAGCTGCCGGGCATCCCGAATCTGGTTACCTGGCCGTCGGGTGACAGGCGGTAGGCGCTGAAAAGAGTGGGGATGGTGAAGAGCAGGTTGCCCTTACGGTCCACGGTGAATCCGAACATGGGACTCTCATAGGCCTGTTTCTCCTCCAGCTCCAGGATATCAGCCAACATGTAACCGCGGACATACCGGCCGTCGGTATCGAACATGGTCACCCGGAGGTAACCCATGTCGACCAGGTACAGGAGCCCACCATTCCAGAGGATCCTGTCGGGCTTCATGTCCAAGAAATCTTCCGGAATTCCCGAAAACACCACCTCCGACACGGGCTCCCCTCGGTAATTACAGCGATAGATGGTGTAACGGCCTCTATTCATCACGAGAAGATCGATGGTGCCGTCCTCCTCCACCGCGAGGTCCACCGGCTGGCCGAGGTTCCTGTAAGGTTCGGTCCGGTAGATCTCCATGCCTGTGCTGTTAAAGACTCGGATGTTATCGTTCCTTGGGTCCAGGATGAGGATCTCGCCGCTAGTCCGATCCACGGCCAGCCGGACGGTGCTGTAAGGAACGCGCCCGGAAAAGTTCGACAGGGTGTAGAGGGGCTTGACTTTTATCCCGGACTTGGCGCACACCGCCTGGTCCGGAAAAATGGTCAATGCCAGTGGCATTGTCAATAACCAGGTCAAGATTCTTCTCATGGCGACTCTCTACCAAGCAAGGGGTGTGCCATTCAGGAAAAATAATTTATTCTTAAAAAACAGTAGCTTATATAATTCCAATATTGTGCTCGCTGGTTGGTTGGTTAATTGACCAATCTTGCCTGGTCATATGCCCAGATTGTATTTGGAGAGCTTTTGTCGCGGCATGGAAGATGATGAGCAAACGGCTGTAAAATAAACGGTTAAACGCCTATTTGATTTCTAACATTGAAATGGTATGAAATTTGAAGAGTAATAATACAGTGGCCAGATGGGTGGGGAGGATAGATAAATATTCCTGTCTATCCCGGAATTAAATCGAAATTAAAAAATCAGGACAGGTTGGACAGCCGTTTTCTCTCCACCCGCAGGCATTGGGAGAGCGCTTTCATCTCACAGGAAAAATGGCGCCGGTTAACGAATCGATCAAAATCACAGGAGGCTCCGATTATGCAGGGACCTGATAATTCCGGTAGTCATCGGGTTCTGATCGTCGACGATGATCAACTGACAGCCCTGGCGCTCATGAGGGCCCTAAAAGCCGACGATCTGAACATCCTCGCCGTAGCCGAGGGGCCTCACGCCCTTTCGGAGATCCGCACAAAAGTTTACTCGCTGGTTTTCCTCGAGATCTGCATCGCCGATGGAACCGGCATGACCGTCCTGCAGGAGATCAGCCGCTCTTCACCTTCCACTTGTCTCATCGTCATGTCGGCGGGGATTCCCAACGGGGAGATGGAGAACACCATCATCAAATACGACCATTTCTTCCTGCCCAAGCCGTTCGAGATCCTGCAAGTCAGGACCATGGTGAGAAAAATCCTGTCCAAAACGCCTCCGGCGTTACAGGATTCCGAGTACATGGAAGAGGGGAGAAGGGAAAGGAGACAGGGAGCGAGGCGTCCCCAATCGGGCCAGGTTATCTGTCAATCGGATCCCGAGAAGTCTTACCTGGGGATACCCTCCCGTTTTGCCGCGGAATTTTTGGATGTCAGCCCAGACGGAATAGGCATCCGGACTGATCTTCCCCTTCCACCCGGCCAGACATTCCGTTTCAAGGATGATGCCGGCGCCAATGAAGGTATTGTACGGTGGAGCATGGTCTTCGAGAACCGCTTCAGAGCGGGAATTCAATTTGTGTAGTGGAGGAGGGTAACTAGACTCTAGTTTACAGGCTCTAGATTCCAGACATCGGTAAGAAAGGGCTGAGGCTTGAGGGCTTCTGGTATCTCGTTTTTGGTTTCTGATTACGGGATCGCTTCGCTAGGGGAGTGCCTCGCGATGACAACGCCTTTTCACTTTCATATTCTCAAACCTTTACACTTCTCCAAATCACGAATCATGAGTTACGAATCATGGATTGTTTCAAACCTCAAACATCGAACAACAAATCTTCAGAACTGTTACTCGATCCCGTATTTCTTTATCTTGTACCTGAGTGCATCGTAGCCCAGCGACAGGAGTTTGGCCGCCTTGGTTCTGTTGTTATCCGCCCTTTTCAACGCCAGCATGATGAGCTCTTTTTCGACCTCTTTAAGAGCGATCCCCTCTTCCGGCAACCTGATCCTGGTAGCGTCTATCTGTTCTGCCGGCTCATCGCGATGATTCAGTTCTTTGGGCAGATGATCGGGCATGACGATATCGGAACTCTCGAGAACGACCATCCGTTCTATGGTGTTTCTGAGTTCCCTGACGTTGCCCGGCCACGGGTAAGATGTCATCATCTTTTCGGCTTCCGGCGAGAAACCCTGGATTTTTCTTTTCTGATATCTGTTGGCGTAAAAATCCGCGAAGTAGGAAGCAAGGGGCATGATGTCCTCTATTCTCTCCTCCAGAGGGGGGATGTGGAACTCAAAGGTGCTCATTCGATAGTAAAGGTCCCCCCGGAAACGTCCCTCATTAACGGAACGGGAGATCTCGACATTGGTCGTAGCTATCACGGTCACATCGATGGGTATGGTGCTTTCACCCCCGACGCGGCGTACTGATCTTTCCTCCAGCACCCTTAACATCTTGCTTTGCAGATTGTGCTTCATCTCCCCGATCTCGTCGAGAAGAAGGGATCCGCCGTTCGCCAGCTCGAACATTCCCCTCTTATCCTTTTTCGCGTCGGTAAAAGCTCCTCTGACGTATCCGAACAGCTCGCTCTCGATGAGATGATCGGGTATGGCGGCGCAGTTGATGGCTACAAAGGGCGCCTCGTTTCTCCCCTGGTCTCCGTGGATGACACTGTGAATATATTTTGCCATGAGCTCCTTGCCGGTACCGCTCTCACCCGTGATGAGGATCGTGGAGACCTTGGTTCCGGCCAGCTTGACCGCTTTCTCCTTAAGCTCCCTGATGGCTGGAGATTGCCCGACGAACTCCTCCTGGAAAATGGTGGAGCTAAGGCGTGTCAGGTAGTCGACCTTTCTCTGGAGGTTCTCCCTTTCCACAAGGTGGTCGATGACGACTTTAAGCCTGACCGTCTCGAACGGTTTGGTCAGATAGTCCGAAGCCCCTAGCTTCATGGCTCTGATGGCTGTTTCAACAGTATCGTCGGCGGTGAGCATCACCACTGGAAGCTCCTCGTTCATTTCCCTGATGCCTTTCAACGCTTCGAGGCCGCTTCTTCCAGGAAGCCCGATGTCGAGCAGAAGGACATCCGGTGAAAAGGAAGCGATACTCTGTTCGAGGTGCTCGGCGTCCCCGCTGGATTGAACCTCGTAACCTGCCCTTTCCAGAAATCGCGAGATCAGGGAGACAATGAGGGTGTCGTCGTCAACGAGGTATACACGGCCTTTGCTTTTCATGTTTCCTCAATACCTTCGTCTGGGTCGATGGGCAGACAAACTGTAAACGTTGTTCCAGCCCCCTCCTCACTTTGAAGACGGACTTTTCCTCCGTGTATGTCGACGAGCCGCCTGACTATTGCAAGCCCCAGTCCGCTTCCCTTGACCTTGGTTGAATAAAAGGGCTGGAAGATCCTTTCAGCGTCCTGGGGAACAATTCCGTGGCCGGTATCCGAAATGTCCACCATCAGGAAACCCTCCACAGGCGCCCTGGAGCTTCGCACCGTGAGCGTTCCTCCCTTAGGCATGGCGTCCACCGCGTTGAGCAAGAGGTTCAGGAGGATCTGCTGGACCTGGGAAGCGTCGGTCCTGATCAAAGGTATCTCCTCATCCAGTTCCTTGACGAGCCGGATGAGATCTTCTTTGTCCCCCTTCCTGGATCTTTCCTGGACCAGGACCTCAATGGTCGAAAAAGTAGTGTTGATGATGCTGTTGAGGCTTTCCATCTCCAGATGAGGAGCTGAGGGTTTTGCGAAGTTCAAGAGGCTCTTCATCAGCTTTTCGATGGTTTTTATCTGGTTAATGGTCTTTGTGATCAGATCCTTGTGTTCCGCGTCGAGATCGGCTTCATCACGGACGATCTCTGCGGCCAGCTTGATACCTGTGATGGGATTCTTGATCTCGTGGGCCAACCGGGAAGCCATCTCACCCATAAGGACCATCTGTTCGGCTTGCATCATATTATGCATGCTCTCTTTCAAGGACCGGGACATTTCGTTGAATGAGTCTGCAACCTCCCCAAACTCGTCCTTGAGTCCTATGATCTGGAAATCCAGGTCGCCTGTTTTAAGTTTGGCTGTCGCTTCCAGAACCGAGGATATGGGTCTTGTGAAACTGCGATAGAACCAGACGGCAACACCGATCACTATCAGGGGCGCGAGGAAGGTGAAAATAGTGAGGACGTTCTTGGAACGGTTGATGCTTCTAAAAGCCGTCTGCGTCCTGTTACCTAGATTCATGTTCGTCAACCTCAACATTTCATTCACTTCCTCGATCAGATCCTCGCCGATCATGAAGGCATTGCCCTCCTCCTTCATCAGTCTCGTGGCGTTGGCCCGGATGGTATAGACGCGGCTCAACGCATTCTTGTAGGTCTCCGAGCTGTCATGAAGCCCCCTGAGCTTGGTTGTGATCTCTTTGGTATGATGGCAGTCGAAACACGATTCGATGGTGCCGCTCATGGTGCCCACATGGGACACCAGAGTGGCGAGATCCATGGCGTATCGAGTTTGCTTTAAGTTGAGGTCCTGCTGGACCACTTGGATATGGTCGAGCATTTTCTCCCTTAAAAGGGCTACCTGATGGAGCTGGATGAGGGTGTCCAGACGGCGGGTGGTGTTCTCTATGGTGTAGATGACGTAACCGCTTACAAGGAGAGAGGCAATGGATAGAGAGATGAGCACAATAAGGATTTTCTTCTTCACTATTCGTTCATCCAGTCATAAGTGGAAAGGTCCAGTCCCGCTGCTTCCGCGTATTGAAAAACCGGGTCGTAATCCCGGTTGGTGGTTTCGATGAACCTCGCCTGACCGAAGTTCTTCAGGACTTCTATTCCCTCAGGATCCCTATCCATGCCGAGCAAGGCATCCTTGATCCTCGACCTCAGGGCTCCGTCGAGGTCAGACCTCAATGCCAGGGCGTTTTCCGGAACCTCCGGGGACCGGGTGATGATCTCAAGTTCTTCCAGAATCCGTCTGTCGGATTGGGCCAGTCGGAAGTAGACGGTGTTTTTCGCCGCACCGACTTCGGCCCTTTTATTGAGAACATCGTAGACGGCATCCTCGTGAGTCCCTGTAAAATAGGTTTCCGAGAAGTATCCCTGATAATCGTCGATCCCGTTATCCCTGAAATACTTGAGGGGGAGAAGATAGCCCGCTGTGGTGGCCTTGTCCACAAAGGCGAACCGCTTCCCCCTCATCTGAGCCGCTGAAGAGATACCGCTGTCCTTTCTGACGAAGATCATTCCATAATAGGTCGACACCCCTTGAGGGCTCTCGGGTCTTGCGACCACATCGACCGCCACCCTCGTATTAGCCAAAGCGTAAGTGAAGCTCCCGAAAAACGCGCCGTCCAGTCCCAGGGTGGTAAAGTTGTTTATGATGTTTCCGTATCGCGACAGGATCTTCAGCTTGATCCTTATCCCGGTTTTTTCCGACAGGTAAGAGGCAAGCGGTTCGTATCTTTCCATCTGTTTAAAGATGTTGTGTTCGGGGATAAGACCGATAAGAAGGGTCCGGGCATATTTCTCCCGGACCGCTTCCGGTGACTCTTTTTCGGCAGTGCAAGCAAGAGGAGCGAGGCTCAACAGGACGGTCAGGAGGAGAAACAAAACGTAAATGGCGGGCTTGAAGGCCGCCTCGAGCTTGTTGCTCCTTCGGGTTTTCATATTAGTTCCCTCCCTCCTCAAATGGGAACGAGTCCGATTCGACCCAGTTTCCGTAGACGATAGCATAAGCCTGACCGGAAGAATAGCAACTGCGATGTCGGACTGTCCGAACACAAGGGGGTTGAGAATTGAGAGTTCAGAAAAACAGTTGGGAATTGAGGATTGAGAATTTATAGCCAAATGGCCCGAAGAACCCAGTTTCAATTCTCAATTCGGGTTCATTTCTAAATTAGTTGTTGGTTAATATATATTAAATGGGTTCCGGCAAAAGCCCCTTCGCCTTCGCAACCCCCTTTTAGCTTCGCTTCAGGGCCTTTTACCGGAACCCTGGATAGATAAATTATATCAAGCCGGGGTTTTGGTGAATCACGAAGCTAAGCTAGCCCCACGCGCAGCCGAGTGATTACACCCAAAAACCCGGTCTTATGGATACATCTTACTGAAATCCCACCAGCTAAATTGGAGATGAACCGATATTAGAACATTAGATATTAGAGCATTAGGCGTTGAACATTTGATAGGGTCGTAAAAAATCCATCCATGGCTTTTTACGACCCTATCAACGTTGAACACCAACGCATCACGCTTCACGATCTTGGACCTTGAATCTTGGATTAATTTACCTGGAACCTGGAACATGGAACCTGAAACTCGATCTTTACCCGAGTACTTCCTTAGCCCTTTTCCACCCCAATTCCTTGGTCCGTTCCACATTCTCCCTTGAAAAATCCAGCATCTGCCCCAGAGGCTCCTTTGGCTCAATAATCGTGTACTTATACCACTTGTAGGGTTTGCCCTTAACATTAGTCAGGGTAACCCCGGCCTTTTCGGTCTCCTCCACGCTCCTGTTTATGTGGATGAACTCGCTGATATCAGAAGTGAATATTTCATTACCAGCTATAGCAATAGTTCTGATACCAATATCCAGCACATTGTGAAACTCCTGAGTTACCGGCGTCGGGTGCCTGGGCCGGCAATTTATTATGAATACCTCCGCCGGATCCTGGTCAAGCACATCCCCGATGGGTGAAAACCGCCTGAGGGAGCCATCCACCATATCCTGGCACTCATCGGACACGGCCATCGGAGGCCACAATATTGGCATAACGGTAGAAGCTAGAATGGCTTTCTTGATGTCCGGGCTGTCGTGGTGGTAGAGAGTGTAGCGGCCTGTCCGGAGAGAGACAGTACCCACCCTGAAATCAACCTTGAATTTTTCAGGGTCCACTTCCCTGTCGATGATCCTGGCAAGGGGTTCGTTTCCATAGACTGACTTTGCGCCCCTGAAAAGCTTGAAATACGTCCACAGGTTGAGCTTCCCGGTGTACACCTTGTTGTCACAGATAGTTTTCCAGATAGCCTCCAGGCGCTTGTATTCCTCCATGGCCAGCAACGCGCCGTTAAGGGCACCGACAGACACTCCAGCGATGACATCCCACTTGTATCCCTTTTCCTCCCGAGCATACTTTTCCGCCCCTACCTGAAAAGCCCCTTTGGATCCACCTCCACCCAAAACCAGTGCCACTTTGCCCATGGAAACCTCCCGTTCGTGACTCATCGATTACAGTAACCTATTTTAACTTTCAACTTTGATAGGGTCGTAAAAAGTCCATTCATGGCTTTTTACTCCTCGGAAAGCGAAAAGTGTCATTTTCACTTTCCTTACAAATCAACAACTTGCTGTGCAAGTCATTGATTTGGGCGCCCCTCAATGGGCGCTTTGATGATTTCTTGCAAAGTCATCAACATTAAACTTTTCCTAATACCGGGTGTCTTAATAGAGAGAAGAACAATACATAAGGTATACTGTAGTATATTATATCATGGGTGGATATCATTCATAACCGATGTTGTTTTGAATTGATGAAGCCTGTATTTTAGAAACCTCTGGTTTTTTGCTAATATTACCTGGTGATACCGATCAATTCTCTAAAGCGCCACTTGTCAGGACCTCTGGATCATCACTGAGGTTTTATCAGGAGAAAGTTGAAAGTTACCTCGACAGAAAACGGCTCATCCTCTTTTTTTAGTCCTGTTGTTACCACGTTTATCAAGGGCTTCAGGGTATGGTACGTCCTCTCACTGATACTCATGCTTGCAAGTTCCTGTGCCACCTATGCCCCCGAACAGCGCCCGCAGGCCCCCCTTGAACTGCCTAAGGTCTTCACTCTGTATGAAAACACCGCTCCATCTCCCCAGCGTTGGTGGCAATCATTCGGGTCAGCTGAACTCAATGACCTGGTTGAAGAGGCCCTGAAGGACAGTCTGACCCTGAAGCAGGCCTACTCCCGCCTGGATCAATCCAGGGCTCTGGTGACCAAGGCCGGCTCTGACCGCTGGCCTGATCTGCAATTAACGTCTGAAATATCCAACACACGCAGGCGTACTGACACCGGCACAGGCTCTGTTTCCACAAGCACGGTAAAGAAGAGGAGCCTGGGCCTGGCCAGCAGTTACGAGCTTGACCTGTGGGGAGAAGTAAAGAGCGAGTATTTATCCGCGCGTTTTGACATGGAAGTATCCCTGGAAGAATTAAACACTGCGGCTCTGACCCTCGCATCAGAGGTAACACTGAAGTGGCTGGAGATAATCTCCGTCAGGCAGCATCTGGAGTTGATAGACAAACAATTGGAAACCAACCTGATAACGCTTGAGCTTATAGAGCTTCGCTTTCGAAAGGGAGTTGCCACTGTCCTGGATGTCTTCCAGCAGCGTCAGGCTGTCAAGGAGACTGAATCGTCTATTCCCCTCCTGGAAGCACAGCTCCAGACCCTTAAGCATGAGCTTGCTGTCCTGCTGGGCAAGCCTCCCCGTGCCTGGCTGAGCCTCGGGAGTGCTCATCTTCCAGAGGTGGGGTCTATACCGGATGCTGGTGTCCCTGCCGACCTGCTTTCACGTCGGCCGGATGTGAGGGCCGCAGGTCTGAAACTGAAATCTGCGGACTGGATGGTCAGTGCCGCACGGGCTGACCGGCTCCCGGCAGTGCGGCTAACTGGTTCTGCGGGATACAGCGCCGGCGAGTGGTCCCTGCTATTCGACAACTGGATACGAGCCCTCGCAGCCAGCATAACGGCTCCGTTATTCGACGGTGGAAACCGGAGGGCCGAGGTAAAAAGGCAGACCAGGTTGGTGGATGAGCGACTGGCAGCCTACAGGCTGACTGTTCTTACTGCTATCAGGGAGGTTGAGGACGCCCTTGTGAACGAACGCAAACAGGCCGAGTATATCGCTGCCCTGTCCGACAGGTTAAATATAGTTCGCAGCGCACTTACAGAAGCCCTCCAGCGATACCGCAAAGGGCTCAATGATTACCTTCCTGTCCTCAGTGCCTTAACCTCGACTCAACAGCTCGAACGAACTCTTGTGCAGGCTCGTTTCCAGAGGCTGAGCTACCGTGTCATGCTCCATCGTGCATTGGGTGGATCGTGGATGCAGGATGAACTGCAAACCCAGGGGAGTAGATAAATGACTGAACAGACAGATCAAAAACGGCTTACTTCAAGGGAAAAGGTCGCTCTGACCGCTGTCGGAATTATCTTCCTTGTGGTTGCTGTTACCACATCATTTTATTTACTGAAAAATCGTCCCAAACCACAGAGAATAAAACCGCCTGCAAAGGAGTTAATGGTAGATGTGCGGGAACTGGTACCATCAAGTCAGAATATATTTGTTCCCGTTATGGGTACTGTAATTCCCGCTGTACAGGTGGACCTTCAGGCCCGGGTAAGCGGCGAAGTAGTGTGGACTCATCCTGAGCTTATCGAGGGAGGCCTGGTTTCAAGGGGCGGCATCCTCATAAAGATTGATCCGCAGGATTACGAACTGGCCCTGATCGCGAGCAAGGCTAATCTGGAGGCTGCCAGGTACGAGTTGTCAGTGGAGCAGGGCAGGCAGGAAATAGCCCGGCGGGAATGGGAACTGCTGGACCTGGGAAAGGAGGCTTCCGACCTCGACAGGGAGCTTGCCCTTCGCAAGCCTCATCTCCGGGAAAAGCTCGCGCGGCTAAAAGCTGCTGAGGCCGACGTTGCCAAAGCTGAGCTTGATCTTTCCCGCACTGTGATCAGATCACCCTTCAATGCGATCATCAAGTCAACTGAAATCGACGGCGGCGACCAGGCAACACCATCGACAAATCTCGCCGAGCTGATTGGAACAGACGCCTACTGGATACAGGCCACAATACCTGTGGATCAGATAAAGTGGATCAGGCTCCCCGTAGAGGACAGTAATCCCGGGACCACCGCCAAAATCTACACTGGAACAGGCGGTGCGAGGTCCGGAAGAGTAAAAAAACTTCTCAGCGACCTTGAACCGGGAGGGCGCCTTGCTCGCCTTCTTGTTGAAATGTCTGACCCCCTGGACCTGAAAAAGCCTGCTGGCAGCCGGCAGCCCGTTTTGCTGGGAGAGTATGTTCGTGTGGAAATCGTCGGGCGGACTATCGATAATGTCTTTTCCATCCCTCGAACTTTATTACGAAACGGCAACATGGTCTGGGTAGTTGACGCAGATGACCGTCTCAGATCAGCGACTATGGATATTGTCTGGCGCGATGTAGACCGTGTCCTGGCAAGAGGGCTGGATTCGGGACAACGCCTGATCATCTCGGATATTCCCGCCCCGGTAGAGGGCATGGGGCTGAGCGTCAACGTCTTGAACATTGAAGATAAAAACCCGTCTGGATCGCAACAGGGCATGCCTGGCAAGGGAGAAGGATCAAGGTAATGGCACAATCGAAAGATCTTCATCGGGGGGCCATCGCATGGATGGCTAACCACATTGTGGCTGCCAACCTGATCATGGCTTTCTGTCTCGTTGGCGGTTTCCTGGCGCTGAAAAACATCAAGCAGGAAGTATTTCCCAGTACACAGCGAGATATTGTCCGGGTCCGGGTCTCCTATCCTGGAGCCAACCCTCAGGAGATCGAAAAGGGAATTGTCCTTGCGGTTGAAGAGTCCGTGCGGGGGATCGATGGCGTCCACGAGATCAGCTCAAGGGTAAGCGAGAGTGTGGGAACCATTTCTATTGAAATTCTGGAAGGGCTGGATTTACAGAAAGCAGCCCGGGACATCGAAAGCGAAGTCAACAGGATCTCTACATTTCCCGAGGAGACCGAGGATGCGGTCATAACGATCGCCTCCTACAGAAGGGAGGTTATCTCCCTTGTTCTGTACGGTCAAACCGACGAGGCCGTGCTTCATGAACTTGCCGAACAGATGAGAGATCAGCTTCTCCAGGACCCCGACATCACACAGGTTGACCTTGCCGGGGTCAGACCCCTTGAGATAAGCATCGAGGTGCCCCAGGAAAACCTTAGACGCTACGATCTTACTCTGGACGAGATCGCTCAACGTCTCAGGGAGGCGTCTGTTGACCTTCCTGGAGGAGGAATAAAAACAGAGAGTGGTGAGATCCTTATCAGGATGAAGGAGCGACGGGATTACGGCAGCCAGTTCGCAAGGACTGCCATTATCTCATCCAGTGACGGAACTGCGGTCTTCCTGGAAGATATCGCCACCGTAAAGGACTCCTACGAGGATGTTGATAGATTCGCCCTATTCAACAATAAACCGGCAGTCATGCTGGAGATCTACCGTATAGGTCGGCAGACCCCGATTCAGGTTGCTGCGGCAGTCAAGGAGCAGCTGAATATTCTCAAGCCAAGCCTCCCCGAGGGGATTTCCATCCAGGTCCTGAGAGACAGGTCGGAGATATACCGGCAGCGCGTGAGCCTCCTTCTTAGAAACGGCAGTCTTGGAATAGTTCTGGTTCTTCTTATCCTGGGCCTTTTCCTGGAGCTTCGCCTGGCCTTCTGGGTGATGCTGGGTATTCCCATATCTTTTCTTGGGTCATTCCTGCTGCTTCCAGTGATGGATATAACTATCAACATGATCACTCTGTTCGCCTACATCATCGCCATTGGTATTGTTGTTGATGATGCCATCATAGTTGGCGAGAACGTCTATCACTATTACCAGCAGGGGGATTCTTTTCCAGATGCGGCCATAAAGGGCGCGAGAGAGATGGCGATGCCCGTCACTTTCAGCATCCTTACGAACATAGTGACCTTCATGCCCCTCTATTTCATACCGGGTATGATGGGGAAGATATTCAAGATGATACCTATCGTCGTCAGCATAACCTTCCTCATCTCCCTATTCGAATCTCTCTTTATCCTCCCCGCTCACCTTGGGAACCAGAGGGAGCGGCAGCTGCGGGGGGTCAGAGCATGGTTTCACAACCACCAACAAGCGTTCAGCAGGAGCTTTTCCAGCCTGGTCCGCAACCGATTCGGGCCTCTTCTCGACGCCCTCCTCACCAGACGCTACCTTGTTGTGGCTTTTTCCATTTCCATATTGATACTGGCCCTGTCCTATGCAGCCAGCGGCCGGATGGGATTCGGCCTGTTCCCCAAGATCGAGTCCGACTTTGCCAGGAGCGCGGCCATCCTGCCCTACGGCTCTCCCGTCACCAAGACCGAAGGAGCCATGAACCGCATGTACGAGGGTGTCAGGAAGGCTATTGAGGAAAGCGGCCATCCAGAACTGGTCAAGGGCGTTTTCGCCGAACTGGGCCGACATGGAAGCCACAATGCCTATATGACAGTGTATATGGCCGAACCCGAGATCCGGGACGAGATCATGAGCACCGGGGAATTTGTTTCCCTATGGCGAAAAGCCGTGGGGCCCATACCCGGGGTCAAGCACCTCAGTTTTTCCTCTGATTTCGGAGGACCTGGCCACGGTGCAGGCCTCACGGTAGAGCTGAGTCATCGAGACATAAATGTTCTTGAAAGGGCCAGCAAGGACCTGGCAGCCGCTCTATCAAGCTATCCCCTGGCCAAGGATGTAGACGACGGTTTTCAACTGGGAAAGCAGCAGCTCGATTTTGCCATAAAACCGGAGGGTAAGAGCCTGGGACTAACCGCCAAGAGTGTTGCTCGCCAGGTTCGCAACGCCTTTTACGGCTCACAGGTTCTGCGTCAGCAAAGAGGCCGCAACGAAATAAGGGTAATGGTCCGTCTTCCAAGGGAGGAGCGTATCTACGAATACAATCTGGATGAGCTAATGCTTTTCTCCCCATCTGGCATACAGATCCCGCTGAGGGAAGCTGTTGAGGTAAAGCGAAGCCGTGCCTACACGGAAATAAACAGGAGAGATGGCAGGCGGGTTATCCAGGTTACAGCAGATGTCACACCCCGCAGCAAGGTGGACGAACTTATCGGCGGTCTTAAAACGAAGGAGCTTCCCGATCTGATCACTAAATATCCAGGTCTGATATACAGCTTCGAGGGAAGGGCAGCGGAGAGGAGAAAGAGTCTTGGGAGCCTGAAGGTGGGATTTATCCTGGCGTTGATGGCTATCTTCTCGCTGCTGGCGATTCCCTTCAGGAGCTACATTCAGCCTCTTATCGTGATGACCAGCATACCCTTCGGAATAATTGGAGCCGTTGTGGGCCATGTCATTATGGGATATTCCCTCAGCCTCGTGAGCATGTTCGGCATAGTTGCCCTGTCCGGAGTCGTGGTCAACGATGCACTGATCCTGATCGATCTGGCAAACCGTAGAATCAGGAATTACAATGAATCGATTCACGATGCTGTGTTAGAGGCTGCAATTCAGCGCTTCCGCCCCATCATGCTCACAACACTTACGACTTTTGGGGGGCTTTCACCAATGATGTTCGAGCGGGCCCTTGCGGCCAGGTTCCTGGTACCCATGGCCATTTCCCTCGGATTCGGAATATTGTTCGCCACGGTTATCACCCTGGTGCTGGTTCCGTCTCTTTATATGGTTTCTGAAGATGTGAGGGGTATATGGTCCAGCGCGATCACCGGCTGGAGAAAGCTTTCGGGTACCGACCATACCTGATCCGGCACAGACTGTTTCAGGAAATTTACCCCTATACAGGAAATTAAGCACTCACAGGTCGGACAGATCCGATCAGGAAAATCCCTGATCGTTTCCATTAGTGCCTCCTGTCACCGTAGTGGAGGTAAAACCTGCCGCCCCTGTAGCCGTAACCGTTGTGCCTGCCATGATCTCTGTGGCCGTCTCCCAGGAAGGGTCCTATCCGATATCTGAACCTTCCACTGCGTCCATTCAGAAAGATGCCCGAGCTTCTTCCCGGATAGTAATAGTTCCGCTGCGGATAGTAATATTCTCCGGGATAGTAGTAGCCCTGATATCCATAGTCGCCGGAATAATAGTCATCATAGTCTTGGTCCCGCTTCTTTTTGCCCACCACATATCTGTAAGGCACGGAGCCGTACCGGTCAAAAGCTGTTCGATAATCCTCTGGCAGTTCAATGACAGGTCTGGGGACGTTGCTTAGCGGAAGTGATTCCCACGGACCTCTGTAGGTAGCGCCTGCAAACCAGGCGCCCTGGACCCGCTTATACCACTTGCCCAGATGGAAGAAGATATCGTCTTTCGCATAGTCGATGAAGTAGACACCCTTATCGAAGATATAGGCAAGATGTGATGGCTCCTGGATATCCTTATCATAGTCATAGGTTTCACTACCATAGGTGTAGTTCTCCTGACCGTGATAGCTGGCAGACGCTGGAGTTGGCACAGCCGCAACGAGCATTGCCAAGATCATCATGCCAAGAAACACTACCAACGTAAGTCTTCTCACTGTAATGACCTCCTTTCAGATTTCCTGTATGCAGACACAATCAGTCTTCACACTAATAATTTAAGCACTTTCCCGAAATATGGAAGATGTCCAATAAAAGAGAACAAAAGGGGTCAGAGCACTTTGATCAAGTGCGACCGCATCCCATGTCCAACGACCCAGATCCCACGTGGTTAAATATTGTTCTAATTTCTAATGCTCTAAAGTTCTACCCCCACACCCCCATACACCGATACCCAGTGAAATGTGAAATGGGGTCAGAGCAAAAAAGCACAAAATAGCAAGAAACGGGTCGACGGTCCGGAAAATGAGTGCTATTTTCCCTTCAAACTGCATAAGTCAAAGGAGATGAATGTGGCATTCTCAGATTATCAGCTAGTTGAAAAAGCACTGCTTTATCTGGAAGAGAACGCTGCCAACCAGCCGTCTCTGGATGATGTGGCTGAACATATTGGTCTGAGTCCGTACCACTTTCAACGCCTATTTAAGCGTTGGGCAGGTGTGAGCCCCAAGCGATTTCTCCAGTACCTGACTGTTGAGCATGCAAAGGTTCTGCTCCGGAAGTCCACCTCGGTCCTTGATACATCTTATACTGTCGGTCTGAGCGGCTCCGGCCGCCTCCACGATCTGTTCATCTCCGTTGAAGCTGTTACTCCAGGCGAATTCAAGTCAAGAGGCAGGGACGTTGAGATACGCTACGGTATTCATTCCACGCCCTTCGGTAACTGTATTGCAGCTGTTACAGACAGGGGCATCTGCGACCTCAGGTTTGTCAATGAGGAAAACCAGCGCAAGGTACTGGCTGAACTTACCGAAAGCTGGAAAAATGCAAATATGTGTGAGGATCTTGCTGCGTCGCAGGAGATTGTTGAAAGCATTTTCACGCACCCACAACCAGGAAAACATCTGAACATATTTCTTCGCGGTACGAACTTTCAGATCAAGGTCTGGGAAGCACTACTCGAAATTCCTGAAGGATCAGTAATTTCCTATGGGGAACTGGCAAAGAAGATCAACATGCCCGGTTCAGCCAGGGCTGTTGGAAACGCAGTTGGTCAAAATCCCATAGGATATCTGATCCCATGCCACAGGGTGATCAAAAGCACCGGCGAATTAGGCGGATTCAGGTCAGGTACAGCCCGTAAAAAGGCCATCCTGGGCAGGGAATTGGCCGAGCAGCCTGGATAAACCTTCCTGTTTTCGTGCGGGGTCAGAGCAAATTGGTGAATTTGCCCTCAAAATGGCACGATTCATGAATTTACCTATGTATGGCAAGGCCTCTTCGTGTAATACAGACAGAATATCCGTATCACCTGTTATGCAGAACCAATAACCGCACTTTCAGATTAATGAAAAGACAGGTCATCAGGATATTTTTCAAAGCACTTACCGAAACCATTGAAAAATATAACATTCTTGTTCACCACGTGGTTCTTATGTCAAACCACTACCATATAATTGCTACCGCGACAGACAAGAATCTTGACAGGGCAATGTCACGCCCGCGGCGTGATGGGGAGACCGCTACAAGTCGTGTATTATCTCAACAGATGAACATTACACTGCAAGTGTAAGGTATATTTACAATAATCCTATGAGGGCCGGCATGGTAGATAACCTCGAAGATTTTCTTGAGAGTTCTCTTCAATTCTGGGCTTTCGGGAAGAAGATGGACGTTGTCTTGTCAAAGGATCACCTGGTTCTTTTATGGGGAAAGAGCAAGAAAAGGTCACAGGAATTCTTTCGAACTCTGGTTCTTGAAGATGGAGACCACATTTCTGATGATACTGTGAAAAAGAATCTCAGAGGCCTGTTTTTCGGACCTGCAGACTTTATCCAAAGCATGCAGGAAACCCACCTAATTCAGTAAAAGTCCAGTTTAAGATAAATCTCATTCAAATCAAGATAGCTGCGCCCAAAATGCACTTGTAGGACTTTCAACCTTCCCCAACGGACCAGTATTAGCTGTTTATTCTCCAAATATAATATTCCCCAAAAAATATTCTTTGCAAATCATGAAATAAACGTGCAGAGCATGACAAATATTGTATTTTTTGTGCGAGCCTTACGGAAAGTCTCTGACCCCATAACAGACCCCATAACAAATATTAGCCTATTTTCTCCGGGTGAGGGTGCTTGATGAATGTTCCAGCACTGTACTCGGAGAAGGCAAGAACAAGTTCCTTCTCAGTATTCATTACAATGGGGCCTTTCCATGCTATGGGCTCACCCAACGGTTCACCGGATATGAGCAGGAATCTAACTCCGGATTTCCCGGTACGGATCAGGGTCGAACCACCATTCCCGAAAAGAACAGTATTGTCCGTCGATATGGTCTTTTCATCCTCCGGGTTGAAAAGACCCTCCCCGCTAAGAATATAGGCGAACACAACATTTTCACTTCCCACAGGATGGGTAAAGATGGACTTCGGTCTCATAGTTGCATCCAGGTACTCTGGATTCCTGACGATATCCTTAACGGGCCCTTCAACTCTACCGTAATTGCCGGCAATAACCCTAATTGATGTACCGTCATCTAATGCAACTTCCGGAATAACACCCTTTTGAACATCTCTGTAGCGTGGTTCCATCATCTTGTGGG
>Ga0255052_10000189_pt1 | contig 46748 bp, 46 predicted proteins | sample JV7_2_21_MG_FD_188632 | JGI IMG/M metagenome (GOLD analysis project Ga0255052, IMG submission 188632) | Seawater microbial communities from Jervis Inlet, British Columbia, Canada - JV7_2_21 | ecosystem: Environmental > Aquatic > Marine > Inlet | place: Canada: British Columbia | collected...
AACGTTGTTGAGGGGAATTATTTGCCCAGAACATATTTCATAAATTCCCTTTTTCAATGCCTTTTTAATCCCTCATTTTAATCATTTTAAGCAATTCCAGGTAAGAAACAGTTTTTACCCCGAGGGATTTTGCTTTTTTAAATTTTGAGCCGGGGTCTTCACCTTTCAAAAGAAAACTGGTTTTCTTTGATAAGGATTTTGAGACGTGACCGCCGCTAATCTCAATAAGGCCGGCAACTTCCTCCCTTGGCTTCGGCAGTGTGCCGGTTATAACAAAGGTAAGATCATCAAGAGGACTGCCTCGCGAGACCCTGCGTTTAAAATCATGATTTGATATCACCAGGTCCATTGATTTCAGGGTCCTGAGGTTCTCGTTATCATTAAAAAATCTCGAGATAGAGACTGCAAGTTTCTCACCTATCTGCTTTATGCCGGTAATACTCTCAGGATTCACATTGTATAAATCCTCAAGAACCTTGAAGTTCCTTGCAAGTAGTTTAGCAGTATACTCTCCAACATGAAGAATTCCCAGGGAAAACAGGAAACGCGCAAGCGTGGTCTTTTTACTCCTCTGAATTGCATCTATCAGGTTCTGTGCAGATTTTTCAGCAAACCTCGGAAGCTCAAGAAGGTCCTGTTTTTTTAGTTTATAAATGTCCACAAAGTGGCTTATGAGCCCCCTTGAATATAAAAGTTCGACATTCTTTTCACCAAGCCCTTCTATATCCATGGCAGACCTGGAGGCATAATGCCTGATACGCTCCTGAACCTGCGCAGGACAGTTTATACCTATGCACCGGAAAGCCACTTCACTCTCTTCTTTCTCTACAATGGAATCACAGACCGGGCACTTTCCGGGAGGGGGAAAATGCTTTTCTTTTCCCGTCCTTTTATCCTTAATTACAGCAACTACATGAGGAATTACATCCCCTGCCCTTTCAATCACAACTGTATCTCCTTCGCGGATGTCCTTTCTTTTAATCTCATCCCAGTTATGAAGTGTAGAGCGTGATACTGTAACACCGCCGATTCTCACAGGCTCAAGAAAGGCAACAGGTGTTATGGCGCCTGTCCTTCCTACGCTTGCTATTATCTCTTTAATCCTTGTAGTGCCCTGATGGGCAGGGAATTTATATGCTATTGCCCAGCGAGGTTCCCTTGTCTTGACCCCAAGGATCCTCTGGAGATTGAACTTATTGACCTTTATGACCGCGCCGTCTGTCTCAAAAGGGAATTCCTTTCTCTTTTCTTCAATCTCCCTTATAACTTCAATTGCCTTATTAATCCCATTTTTAATCTTTATGTTCAAAGGTACCGGGAAACGTGCCTTTTCAAGCCATTTAATAAATTCCCACTGTGCCCTAAATTCCATTCCCTTTACAGCACCTATACCGTAACAGGCAAGGTGAAGCTTTCTCGTGGCTGTCTCAGAAGGGTCAAGTTGTCTGATAGAGCCTGCTGAGGCATTCCTCGGATTGGCAAAAGAAGGCTCGCCTTTACTTTCCCTTTGCCTGTTCAGTTCCTCAAACTCTTTGATATTCATATAGACCTCTCCGCGGATATCTATCTCTTCCGGGAACTCAACATCCTCTATTTTCAGGGGCAAGGATTTTATAGTTCTGATATTTCGAGTAACGTCTTCGCCTTCGTAACCGTCACCCCGGGTTGAAGCCCTGTAGAAAAGCCCTTTTCTGTAGGTAAGCTCAATTGCAAGCCCGTCATATTTGGGCTCAACAGTGTATTGCACTTCTTCTTCAGATTTCAGGAATCTTTTCACCCTGCGGTCAAACTCTATCATATCGTCAGCTGAAAGTGCATTATCAAGCGAAAACATCGGCTCCCTGTGTCTCACCTTTATAAACTTATCAAGCGGAGGCGCACCGACACGCCGGGTCGGAGAGTCAGGCAGAACTATACCGTCGCGTTCTTCAAGTTCATTTAAGAGCCTGAAGTGCCGGTCATACTCTTCGTCAGAAATTACAGGAGAGTCAAGCACATGATACCTGTAACTGTAGTAGTTAAGGTCTTTAACAAGTTTTTCCAACTCCTGCCTTACGGTTTTGGTGGTCTTATTCATAATTTCCGTACTATAAAAATCTCTTAGTTATTAAATTATTCAGTCATTAATTTATTTAAATTATTAAAGCTCCCCGCAAAAAGCTACAGGGAAAACGCTCGCTGTTCATTTTAATGGCTTATTTTTAACAATGACTCAGTGACCCAATAACTGAATTACTCATTCTTCTGCTCTACAGTTTCAATTAAAAGCCTGAGTGCTGAAAGTGTTGCCTCTTGTTTATTTGCATCTCTTTGACCTTTTAACCTTAGCTCCTTGGACACAGCGGTTCCCTGCTTATTTGCCGCTATGTAAACAAGGCCCTGCTCTTTACCTTCAAGCACATCAGGCCCCAGATTGCCTGTGGCTGAGAGAGAACAGTCTGTTTTTAAAAGCAAACGGACCTTTTCAGCCATCTCAAGTGCTGTCTCCCTGCTAACAAGCCCTGAGTGAAAAATCGCATCAGGTGAAACCCCGAGCAAGTCATTTTTAACTTCCTCTGAATAAGCGATAACCCCCCCTAAAAAAAAGGTGCTTGCACCTGGCAGGGCTGTAAGGTAGTGGCTTATGAGCCCTCCGGTGCATGATTCAGCAACAGACAGGGTAAGCCCTTTTTCCCTGAAAAGTCTGTGCACTTTTTCTGCCAGATCCACGGCCTGCTTGTTCATTTGTTAAGATTTTAACATTTCGCGGAAAATCGTGTTAATGCCGGCAAGCTGGTAATTGTGATAGTATTTGGGAGTGTGAATTTTTACAGCGGGTTCAAGCTGATGGTAGGAGGAAGCAATTTAGCCTTCCCCTGAAACACGCACCTTTATTCACTCGCTTTTCATCCTGCGGAAATAGTCATCACTCAGCTCTTTCATAATCTTGGCAAGCAGGATTAAGCTTATAAGATTCGGAGCTGCCATGAACATGTTTGTAATATCGGCAAAGTTCCACACCAGCTTGAGCGGGACATATGCGCCGACCACAACCAGCACTGTGTAAACAATCCTGTAGGGAAGGACAGCCCTCTCCCCAAAAAGATATTCAGCACTGCGGTCACCATAGTATGACCACGCAATAATTGTGGAGTAGGCAAAAAACACAAGGCCAAAACCCACGACCCATGCACCAGCCGTTCCGATAGCCTTTTGAAAGGCATATGCTGAAAGCGCTGCACCGTTCAGGCCTTCGGGTTTTGCAGGACCCCAGGCGCCCATGACAATTATGACAAGCGCGGTCATTGTGCAGATGACAATGGTATCAATAAAAGGCCCTATCATTGCCACCAGTCCCTCACGTACCGGTTCTCTGGTACGCGCAGCAGCATGAGCCATCGGGGCAGAGCCAAGGCCTGATTCATTGGAAAAAACTCCCCTGGCAACCCCGTAATGCATTGCAGCACCGAGGGCACCGCCCCCTACAGCCATGGGATTAAGTGCATAATTTATTATTGTGGCAAATGCCGAGGGTATCTTATCAATATTTAAAGCCAGGATCAAAAGAGCGGAACCACAGTATGCAATTGCCATAAAAGGCACGATACGCGATGCAACCTTTGCTATGCGCTTAATTCCGCCTATAATAACAAGGCCGACCATCAAAGCAATGACAACACCGATAATGAGTTTGAATTCAGAAGCCTGCGGGATAATAAATCTGAAACCGTCTACCACGGAGTTGGACTGAACCATGTTCCCGATACCAAAAGAAGCAATGAGCGTAAAAACCGCAAAGGCAGCGCCCAGCTTAGGCATACCAAGACCGTTTTTAAGGGTGTACATGGGCCCGCCGGACACCTGGCCATCAGGGTGAATGAAGCGGTATTTAAGCGCTAAAGCACAGGAGGTATACTTGGTAGCCATGCCGACAATGGCTGTAACCCACATCCAGAACACTGCACCAGGGCCGCCGAAAGCTATTGCAGTGGCCACACCTGCTATATTACCGGTCCCTATAGTAGCTGATAACGCAGCAGACAAGGCCTGAAAATGGGTGACCTCTCCAGGGTCTTTGTCACTGTCGTATCTCCCTGATATGAGCTGAAAAGAATGCCTGAATCCCCTAAACTGTATAAATCGCAGGCGGAAGGTGAGATAAATGCCGGTTCCAACAAGCAGTATGATTGAAGGTATGCCCCAGACATAACCTGCCACTGTGCCGGTAAAATCAGTCAGTGATTGAATGAAACTGTCCATTACATTTAAACAGTTAAATTAAAGAAATGGTGCCGAAGGCGGGATTTGAACCCGCATGGGTCACCCCACACGGCCCTCAACCGTGCGTGTCTACCAAGTTCCACCACTTCGGCTCATATAAACTCTACAACATATTACAACTTAAGTACTTAGACAGCCTGACCTGCCTTAAGGCAGGTGTGCCTACTCCCGAAAATTCACGAATCACCGATTCGATGAATTTACAGGGATTCTCGATCTACTTGCAAAATCACAGATTTTGAGTAGATCGGAACAAGTTCCACCACTTCGGCTCATATAAACTCTACAACATATTACAACTTAAGTACTTAGACAGCCTGACCTGCCTTAAGGCAGGTGTGCCTACTCCCGAAAATTCACGAATCACCGATTCGATGAATTTACAGGGATTCTCGATCTACTTGCAAAATCACAGATTTTGAGTAGATCGGAACAAGTTCCACCACTTCGGCTCATAGATAACTTAATATACAGGCAGTTATATTTCAAGCCTAAATTTCCTGACAAATAAAAAAAGACGGGGGACAAAAAAGAATTTAGAAATGTAGAAAATACTTCTTTACTCTCAGTTACTACTTCCCGCTTCTTACAGTAAGAAGGGACTGAACATAATTTAAATAATCCTGAGGAGGGGAGATTAAATTAATCCCCATACCGCTTTTAACATTCCCGTTAAGCCCGGGTGCCGCACTTATACTCCTTACAACCTTACCCTTAAGGTACAGCTGAGGAGAGTTCGGCAGGTTCAGCATTATATCCAGAACACTGCCCTGCTTACCCCCCCTGCTGGTACTGATAAACATTCCTGTATCAGACAAATCACTGGTAATAGCGGTATTGTCGGCTTTGGTCCGGTACTTGACTTCCAGCCTCTTGTTTACTCTTTCTGAATTTCGTTTCTCCATGTATGCTTAAAACTATATGAAATAATACAAATTAGTCAAGCCTTATTTTAGATTTTACCCTGCTTTAAAACAGGATAACATGCTGATTTTAAAGGAAAATATAGAAAAAGCGTTTATAGTCAACAGGTTCGTTGATTTTAGATTGTTTTAGTTATGTGAGGGACTGCGAGAGTTCATAAATTTAGATACAGGATACAAGATTCAAGATATTAAAAAATCATGTATCGTGCATCATGTATCGTGAATCTTGAGGGTTAGATGGTACCCACTGATTTTTAAAAAATATTTCTTTGGTCAAATTGACATGGGTATGGGGCGGTTATCCGCAGAAGATATAGGCCTATCCCAGGATTGAGAACCTTGCTAAATTCAGGATATAAGAGGGAAAAACCCCAAGGGCAAAAATTATAAAGGTACTGACCGCAAGCGCAATCCCCATCGGAATCGAACTGGATAAAACCACCTCTTCTTTTGGTTCCCTCATATACATATACATGATCACCCTCAGGTAAAAGAATGCAGAAACTACACTAAAAATAACAGCAATAACCACAAGGGAAACATATCCTGCTTTTATCGCTTCCATAAATACATAGAATTTAGCAATAAAACCTGCTGTAGGCGGAATTCCGGTAAGAGACAACATAAAAACGAGCATCAAGGCTGAAGCAAGGGGATGTGATTTGGAAAGCCCTTCATAATCAGACAAATCTTCCCCGCTGATACCTTCGCTCCTGAGCATTATTACGACAGCAAACGCTCCGATATTCATAAAGGCATAGATGAACATATAGTTCATCATGCTTGACAGTCCCTCACCCGTACCGACTATCACGCCGAGTAACGCATACCCCGCATGGGCAATGGAAGAATACGCAAGCATCCGTTTTATATTTGTCTGCGACAGAGCTACTATATTTCCGACACCCATCGAGAGTACCGCTAAAGGAATAAGCACTGCAGACCATTCAATTTTTATGCTCCCGAACGCGATAAGGAATACCCTGCCTATTGCTGCAAAACCCGCTGCTTTAGGACCAACCGACATAAAAGCTGTGATAGATGTCGGGGCACCTTCATATGCATCCGGCGCCCACATGTGAAATGGTACCGTGGCAATCTTAAAGCCGAGTGCAACTGCAAAGAGCACCATGGATAACAGTAATATTTTATTTCCTGCCAGTCCATTTACATTAATATATGAAGCAATTGCAGCTATATCCGTGGTTCCTGTTAAACCATAAATTAATGAAGCTCCGTACAGTAAAAATGCCGATGAAAATCCCCCCAGGAGAAAATATTTAATCGCTGCCTCATTGGATCTCAGGTTGTTTCTCAGAATACCAACCAGGATATATGTGCTCAGAGACATAAGCTCCAGGCCAAGGTAAAGGATCATCAGGTCCTTTGCCGAGGCCATAATCATCATTCCTGAAGTCGCGAGGAGAAGAAGGGCATAGTATTCACCTAATGATGCCTTTTCAATGCGCAGGTATTTTATAGAGATACAGATCGTGAGGATGAGATTGATATAAAAGATGAGCTTGAAAAAATTTGAATATCCATCAAGTATAAACATACCCCCAAAAGTAGAGGTGGGTCCGATCATAGCATAGACTTTAATGCTGATAAACAGGGCAAGAATGGTGCCAATAATTCCTGTGTATGCGACAATTTCCTTTCTCTTAACAAAGAGGTCAATAAGGATAAGAATTAAGGCACTCCCTATGACCACGAGTTCAGGAGCGATTGGTCTGAGATCCGGAAAGTTCGGGATATTGAATGAATCCATTAAAAAATCTCCTTTATGTACTGTGCCAGCAATTTTATTGAATCAGAGACCGTAAAAACTTCCACTCCCTGAGCGTTTACCTGCTCAAGCAGGTGATCTACAGACGTGTGCATGTAACTCAGGAGAACCTCGGGCTGAACACCGATGAGAAAAACGAGGAACACCAGAGGAACAAGGGTGATAATTTCTCTAAAGTCCATATCGAGCAAATGAGACCGTATTTTAGGATTGACCTCATTCAGGACAACCCTGTAATACATCCACGCCATGTACATTACGCCGAGCACCACCCCCCATATAGAGAGGATGCCGAGAACAGTCTTCATTTTAAAAGCGCCACTGATAATAAGGAATTCACCGATAAAAGCGTTCATCCCGGGGAAACCGATTGCGGCAAGCGTGAATATTGTAAAAAATACTGCATACACCGGTACTGATTTTGCAAGGCCTCCGTAATCTTCAATCATCCTCGTGTGCGTTCTCTCGTATATAATGCCGACACAGAGAAAGAGTGCGCCGGTCACAATCCCGTGATTGATCATCTGCAGTATGCCCCCTTCTACCCCTGTTTTGTTGAGCGTAAAGATTCCCAGGGTCACAAATCCCATATGACTCACACTGGAGTATGCGATGAGTCTCTTTAAATCTTTTTGCATCAGTGTTACGTAAGCACCATACAGTATTGCGGCAACGGAGAGTACAAGCATGGGGACAAGGAAGGCCCTGGTTGCGTCAGGAAACATTGGAAGCGAAAACCTCAAAAAACCGTATGCACCCATCTTTAACAGTATCCCGGCAAGAATAACACTGCCTGCTGTCGGCGCCTCAGTATGTGCATCAGGGAGCCATGTATGTACGGGAAACATCGGGACTTTTACTGCAAAGGCAGCAAAGAAACCAAAAAACAGCCATGCCTGCAGCGCAAACGGATACTGCACACGGGAAAGCGCCAGTATATCCAGTGTCTCACCACCGATAATGTAGAGGACAATTATTCCGATCAGCATAAATACACTGCCTGCAAGCGTGAAAAGCACAAACTTAATTGCAGCATAAATCCTGTTTGGTCCCCCCCAAACACCTATGAGGAGGAACATCGGTATGAGCATAAGTTCCCAGAACAGATAGAAGAGGAATATATTGAGAGAGACAAAGATACCGATCATTGCTGTTTCTATAATCAGAAGGGACACGAAAAACTCTTTCACCTTATGCTGGATTGCCTTCCATGACACAGTTACACAGAGAATGCTGAGGATGGTAGTGAGAATAATAAATAAAATACTGATTCCATCCACACCAACCTTATACATGATATCCCACATGGGTATCCATGGGTGAATCTCAACAAACTGCATTTTATACGTTGTCTTGTCAAAATATTTATAGAGTGGAAGAGAGACGGAAAACGTTGCAATTGTTGTAATGAGTGCAATCCATTTGATAACTTTATCCTTTCTCATGAAAAGGATAAAGAGCACCCCTATGAGAGGCAGAAACGTCGTGAGTGTAAGTATAGGGTAATCAAGGGCATTCATTATAATATCTTGCATAGCTTATCCTAACTCATCAAAAATAGATGAGCATCATTGCCAGAACAGTGAGTGCGCCTAAAGCCATCACCAACGCATAGTGCTGCACCTGTCCGCTCTGTATAATCTGCAAAATTCTGCTCCAGCTCAACATACCTTTTCCTATGCCGTTGACCGTTCCGTCAACAGCCTCGGTATCAAAAACCCGCAGGAGATGGGCTACCTTTAAAATCGGTTTCTGGATGATAAATTCATATATTTCTCCGATAAACCCGTACTCGACATTGGCAATCGGCTTATTCACAAGCCACATGAAAGCCCTGGCAACCTTCCTGGGAAACCAGTCTGTATCGATACTGATAGTGTTTTCGCACCAGAGCATCTTCAGGAGCAGGAAGAATCCAAGCTGTGTAAAGAGCAGTACCTGCAGGCTCTCCCAGGTATGATATGCTGTATAGGGCTCAAAATGAACAGGATACGGGAGCAATGCATAAAGAGGTTTATAGAAAATCCCGAGACCAATACAGAAAATTGAAGCTATAATCATTGCGAGTTCCATATTCCAGGGCGGTTCCTTGGCTTTAATGCCCTGATCTTTGCCAAACCATATGAAATACGGGACCTTCAGTCCGGTATGAAGATATGTCCCTGCAGAGGCAAGCATTAGGCCGATAAATCCCCACATGATATGCTTCTCTCCGAACGCTGCAACGGTCATGGATTTACTGACAAAACCGCTAAAAAGAGGGAATGCCGAGATCGACAGCCCTCCTATTATTGTATAGATCATAGTCCTCGGCATTGTTTTATACAGACCACCGAGCTCCGTGAGTTTTGCCGTTCCTGTTGCGTAGAGCACTGAACTCGTTCCCATAAAAAGGAGTGCCTTATAAAGGATATGAGCGAAGGCATGTGCTACGGCGCCGTTTATTGCCATTTGCGTCCCCAGCCCGACACCCGCTACCATATAGCCGACCTGGCTGATAATGTGATAGGAAAGCAGTCTTCTGGCGTCATTCTCGAGCACAGCATAAACAACCCCGTAAATCGCCATGATAACCCCTAAAACAATGAGGATCTCAGAACCCGCGCAGACCCTTGCCAGCGTATAGACAGCAGTTTTTGTGGTAAAGGCGCTCATGAAGACTGCGCCCGTAACCGTGGCAGCCGGATAGGCGTCAGGGAGCCATGCGCCAAACGGAGGAACAGCTGCATTGAGGATAAACCCGATCATGATAAGAAATACAGCCAGGCTCTGGATGTCTGCAGGCCACCAGCCATGAAACGGTAAAAGCTGGACAGTTAAATCACCGCTCACCGAGTACTGAAGGATTATGCCAGCCAGGAGGATAAGGCCGCCGGCGACATGCCACAAAAGATATCTGAATCCTGAGGCAAGAGATGATGGTATCTTTCTGTACCACACAAGAAATACGGAAGAAAAGGCCATCATCTCCCAGAAAAGGAATAACGTGAGAAAATCACCCGCAAAGGTCACCCCAAGAGACCCTGCCATATAGAAAAATGCAGCAAGATGTTCTCCATCGTTCTTTACATGGAGGGCAAACAACACTCCTATGACCCCCATGATCGTGAATATGTATGCAAAGACCTTGCTCAGTTTATCAACATATGCAAAAGTCAATTTCCAGCCCAGAAACTCGTAGACCCCGTACGTGCCATGAGGCACCATTATGACGGCGAAAAGAGCCGAGAACGCAAGCAAAAGCATATAGCCCTGCTTTATCCTTCCCTTAAGCAGGGGTATGAGAACACTGCCCAGGATAAAGATTGCCGAGGGGTGGATAAACCCGTTATTCAGAATTTCATTTATCATAATAATCCTCATCCTTCATAAGCCCATGGTGGCCTATCCACTTGGACACCACAATAATCAAGACACATGCGATAAAACCAAAGGCAGACCAGAATCCAAATATTTTATCCCCTAAAAAGTGAATCTCGTGGCGTGGAATAAAAAAATCTACTACGACAAGTAAAACCAGCACCCCGTAAGCGATTCTCTTTACTATCTTTGTCCTGAGTGCCTCTACAATATTTACCAGGTTCATCTGAGCACCCCTTCAGCTAATTGAACGATAAAATCCGGATAAAGCCCAAGTATCACACTGCCGATAGCAGTCAAAACCAGAGGGACTACGATAAAAGGGACTTCCCTGATTTCTTCGTGCTGTCCGTGGTGCAAATCCTGTGCCTCGGGTTCCTTTTCAAAAAATGCCTTATATACAATAGGACCAAAATAGGCAGCATTGAGCAGAGAACTTGCAAGTAAAACGACAAGCACGCTCAGGCTCTGCCTCTCGAGGGCACCGATCACCAGATACCACTTTGTAATAAAGCCGCTCATGGGCGGGACGCCTATCATGCTCAATGTTGCAACCGCAAAAGCAGCCATAGTCCACGGCATCTTCTTTGCAATACCGCTTAACTGGCTGATTTCTGTTTTATGTGTTGATACATAGATTGATCCTGCGCAGAAGAACAGGGTAATTTTAGAAAATGCATGATTCGTTATATGAATAATGCCGCCGACCATTCCACTCGGGGTGAGCAGGGCAGCTCCCAGAATTATGTATGAGAGCTGGCTGATCGTTGAAAACGCAAGACGCGCCTTCAGGTTATCCCTGCTAAGCGCGATTGCAGAGGCCATGAGGATCGTGAATGATGCAAACAGGATTGCAAATATATCTACGCCGAGATTTTTCATCAGGTCAGCGCCGAAAACAAAAAAGATAACCCTCAGAGAAGTAAATACACCGGTTTTGACAACTGCCACAGCGTGCAGGAGCGCACTGACCGGCGTCGGGGCAACCATTGCAGCAGGCAGCCATCCATGCAGGGGCATTACGGCATTTTTGGCAAACCCGAAAAGAAAGAGAACAAAGAGAATATAGAGCAGCTGAGGGTGAGCAAGCTGTGCAGCAACAGGGAATATGCCGTTCTTTGAAAATTCAAGGGTGCCCGTATAGTTGTATGTTAAAATGATTGCTCCCACTAAAAACAGCTTTGCCGCCCCGAGCAGATATACAGCATATTTTCGCGCGCCAGCCTTTGCCTCAGGGGTCTCTTTGTGCCCGACCAGCGGGTAGGTGATTATGGTCAGTCCCTCATAAAACAGGAACATGGTGAATAAATTCGCGGAAAAAGCCACACCTATCGTTGTGGTAAGGGCAACCGCAAAGCAGGCAAAATATCGCGTCTGTGCATGCTCATTCAGCGAGCGCATATAACCGATTGAATAAAAAGAGGTGAGTATCCACAGAAAAGACGCACCCAGCGCAAACAAAATACCAAAGGAGTCTACTCTAAATTTCAGAGAAATACCGGGCAGCACCTGAAAAAGAGTGTATTCTATGGTCTTTCCGTCTAGAACAGCCGGCACCATGGAAACAACAATTGCCAGCTTCAATACACCGGCAGCAACCGACCAGAATTCTCTGAGGTTGGGTTTCTTGCCCGCAGCAATGATGAAGAGCGCCCCTGCTGCAGAGACAAAGACCGCAAGCAGTGGCCTTATGTCAATAATTGTGTCCATATCCGTTTCAGATCACCTGAGCTGGTTAAGCATTTCTAACAGTGTGCATTTTTTCATTACCACTTCATGATATTAAACTCATCAACATTCACGGTTGGTTTGTTCCTGAACAGCGCTATAACAAGTGCCAAACCAATCGCAACCTCTGCTGCAGCAACCGCAATAATAAAAAAGACGAAAATTTGTCCTCTCATGTCCTGCAAATAATGGCTGAAGGCCGCAAGACTGATATTGACCGCATTCAGCATAATTTCAACGGATATCAGCATAATAATGATGTTTCTCCTTATGAGAAACCCTAATACGCCGATACTGAATACAACAGCACTTAACAGGATGTACCAGTTTAAAGGAACCATTGCTCACTCCGTGAAAATTTAAAATTTAAAATTAAAAATGCAAAATTAGTAAGAAGTTGACGAGGTTGAGATTTCATAGCTTCCAAACTTCTCATCCTCTTATCTTCTCATCTTCTATCTTTTCATTATTCATTCGATCTTTTTCTTGGAAAGCACTACTGCACCTATAATCGCCACCAAAAGAATAAGCGATGCAATTTCAAAGGGCAAAAGATATTCAGTGTACAAGACTCTCCCGATCGTCATCATGGTTCCTTCAGATTGAATCCGCTCTATGGAATATTCACCAAGAGGCGCAAGGATCCTCATCTGTGTAAGCACAACGGCAAAAAGAACCATGAAAAATACGGCAGTGAGCAGGCCTACCGGCCACTGTTTCTGAAATTTTTTCTTCATATCTTCCTGTCTGAGATTCAGCAGCATAATTACAAACATGAACAGGACAAGGATTGCTCCTGCATAGACAATTATCTGTATCGCTGCCAGAAATTCTGCATTCAAAAACAGGTACACACCAGCTATATGGACAAAGAGGATTAACATCCAGATTACGCTGTGTACAGGATTTCTCCTTGTAACGACAAATACTGAACAGGCAATAAGCATGATTGCAAAATATCCAAAAAACAGCTGTTGTATACTCATTCTTTTTTTACCTTTTCTGTTTTAAGTCCTGGTTCAAACCCGAAGTCTTCTGATGTTGGTTTCCAGAATTTCTCAAAATAATTCCTGCCTTTTTCACCTGCCATATACTTGTCCCAGTTTTTCAGGAGACGTTCCTTTGTGTAATAAAACGCCTCACGCGTGTAATCTGAATACTCAAAATGCTCTGTTAAAACAACTGCACCGTATGGACATGCCTCAACACAAAAACCGCAGAATACACACCTCAGGACATCAATTTCATACCGGTCAACGACCTTCTTGTAATCATCGCCTTCACTGGTATAGACATATATGCACTGAGAAGGACAGATGGCTGCGCAGAGGCCACAGCCCACACATTTTTCATTGCCTGTTTCGGCATCTCTTGCCAGGGCGGGAAGACCCCTTGAACCGGGGAATGGCACCCTCTTTTCTGTTGGATATTGCCGGGTAACCGCCTGAGAAAACATGTGCCTGAGTGTCAGGGCAAGCCCCTTGATTATCTCAATAAAGAGTATTTTCTTGATAAAATCTTTTGCCGTCATAGCCATAAATATCTTTTTTACATGGTTCAAAAATTCGAGGGCATGCTTAAGTTACGATAAAAATATGTGACCCCTCAGTTCCTGAACCTCATTCAACAAATATTTTGTCAGATTAATAGTTTCACAATCGCTGTAATTACTATGTTTGCTAATGCTAAGGGTATGTAGAGCTTCCATCCAAGACTCATAAGCTGGTCATATCTGTATCGTGGCAACGTAGCCCTTACCCAGTAATAGAAAAAAATCAACGCATACACCTTCAGCAGAAACCATACAATATTTGGCACATGTGAAAATATCCAGAAGTTCGGGCCTCTCCAGCCTCCCAAGAAACAAACTGCAGCGAGGGCCGACATAATAAACATGCCGGTATATTCAGCCATAAAGAAGAGACCAAAACGCATACCGCTGTATTCAGTAAAGTATCCTGCGACAAGCTCTGTCTCTGCTTCCGGAAGGTCAAACGGTACCCTGTTTGTTTCCGCAAAGGCAGCGGTCATAAATACAAAAAATGCGACTGGTTGAACCAGTATGAAAGGATAGCTGGATTGTGCGTTGACAATTTCTGCCAGGTTTGTGCTGCCGGCAATCATCATAACACCCACCAGGCTCAGCCCCATTGCAATCTCATAGCTTATTACCTGTGCAGAAGACCGCACTCCGCCCAGAAAGGAGTATTTTGAATTCGATGCCCAGCCAGCAAGAATGATACTGTATGCGCCTACCGAAGAGAGCGCGAGGATGTACAGGATCCCGATATCGAGATTTACCAGGGAAAAACTCTCCCATAAGGGTATTACCGCGAGTGAAGCAAGTGCCGTAATCACCCCTAATACCGGAGCGAAAAAAAACAGCGGCTTATCTGACTGCGATGGTATTATGTCTTCCTTGAAAAAGAGTTTCACAAAGTCCGCAATCGGCTGCAGGAGACCGTGAAAACCTACCCGCATAGGACCAAGCCGCGCCTGCATATGGCCGATGACCTTGCGCTCGAAATAAACCGCATATGCAACATGCAGTAAAACCACGTTTACCACAATGGCAACCTTGATTAAAACCCATAAAAACCCTGTCAAGCTCATTATTTCTTAACCTGAACCTTTGATACGTTTACTGTGCAGCCCTCAATTCCAGGTGCCTTTGTTATGGTGTCTATTGTGTAGGATAAAAGGCTCAACACTCCCTTGCCTTCAAAATGATTGCTGAGCAGGACCCTGTTGTCCTGCAGTGTTTCTTCTATGGAAACAGGCAGAACCATACTGCCTTTCTCGGTAGATATATGCACGCTGTCTCCATCCTTCAACCCAAGTTTCCCGGCATGTTTAGTCCCTATCCTTAATACAGGCTCAGGACATATTTTCCTCAATGCCGCAGACCTTCTTGAAAGGGTCCCTGAATGGAAAAGGAGCCTCTCAACTGAAAGATAAGAATCCGCTTTATATTCCGGACTCTTAACAGCCTCAACAGGAATATCCTTAACTTCACCTCTTAAAGGTTCTCCATTATAAGGCCATAAACAATTCCCTTTTCCTATGATTTCGTACGTCAGTCCCCTGTAAAGGGGTGAAGTGGCTGCAATTTCCTGCATTATTTCTTCCGGGCCGGAGTATTTCATTTTATATCCCATTCTGCCGGAGATTTCTGATATTATTTCCCAGTCCTGCATGCCTGATGTATCTATAGCCTTTCTCAAAAGCTGAACCCTGCGTTCAAGGTTGGTATACGTCCCGCTTTTTTCTGACCACCCCAGGGACGGGAGGACCACATCTGCAAGACTTCCTGTCTCGTTAAGGAATATATCCTGTACAACCAGAAAATCAAGGGACTTTAATGCATCCCTTACAGAAGAACTGTCAGGAAGGTTGAATGCCGGATTTCCACCCATAACATACATTGCATTTATGCTTTTGTCTTTAGCGCCTTCGATTATCTCTAAAAGCGTCATACCCTCATTTTCGGGAATAGAACCTTTCCATACAGTTTCAAACCTTCTCCTGAAGTCATGTATGTTAAGAGGCCTTCCCCCGGGAAGCGTATCAGGAAGGCACCCGACATCAATAAGTCCCTGCTCGTTTGGCCTGTCAGACAGAAGGTAAAGCCTTGCCTCCAGCAAATATGCAAGACCTGCAACAGCAAAGAGGGCCCTGTGGCCGTCAGTGCGCTGAACCAGTTCCATGCCCACAACAATTGATACTGAATTACTTTCAAGCATTATTTCCCTGAGCTTTTCAATATCAATTTTTGAGGTAACACCGGAAAGCTCGCTGATTCTTTTTTCAACAGCAGGCCTTTCACCTCTTGTTCCTTTAGCTTTTGACACTTCTGCCAGAAGTGCTTCGAGCATTTCTGTCTCTCTAAAGATACTGGGCACTATTTTAAGTGTTTTACATCTTTCAAGGCCTTTTGCCTCGCCCAGGACAATTACCTTTGCTCCGTTTCTGGCAGCATTCCTTATAGCAAGACCGAGCACGGGATTTACAGAGGTGGGGTCACCGCCTGCAACCAGTATCGCATCGGAATTCTTAAGCCCGGCTATAATGTTAGCTGTCACACCCTGGCCTAAAAGGTCTTCTATAAATCTTTGAGCCGCTGCAAACCCGGTTCTTGAAACCGAATCAATATTATTTGTCCTGCAGGCCATGCGCATGAATCTCTGAAATACATAATTATCCTCATTTGTACATCTAGGGGATGCAATCCCTGCAATACTTGTTCCGCCCCTGGCTTCCCTTATCTCTGTTAATCTGGTTGCAACAAGGTTTAGCGCTTCATCCCAGGTGCTTTGTTCAAGTTTACCGTTCTTTCTGATAAGCGGAACCGTTAGTCTTTCGGAACTGTTTATGAACTCATATCCAAACCGCCCCCTTGAACACAGAAGCCCGTTGTTCAACCCGAGTCCGATTTTTGGTATTACCCGCTTTATAGAATTATCTCTTGCCTGCACAACAAGTGAACAGCCAACACCGCAGTATCCACATATAGTTTCAATTTCCCTGTCTATTTGCCATGGCCTGAAGCTGTGGATATACAGCCTGCTCAATATGGCGCCAACTGGACACACTGTCAGGCAATTCCCGCAGTATTCACAGTTAAAAGAACTTGAGGAAAAAGGCTCCATTCTTGATTGGTTTCCTCGTCCGATAATAGAAATAGCAGATGCACCCTGGACTGTATCACACATCCTGACGCACCTAGTACAGACAACACATCTCTCCATATTTCTTGCAAAAATCTGGTCCTCATGGCTTTCCGGCACCTTTCTTTTCTCCTCTCTGTATCTTCCAACTGCAGGCCCGTATTTATTAACCAGGTCCTGCAATTCACACTCTCCAGCCTTATCACACTGAGGGCAGTCAAGAGGGTGATTTATAAGCAGAAGCTCAAGTATGCCGCGACGGACGTTTGATATGCCCTCTGACTCTGTCCTGATAACCATACCGTCAGCAGCCATTAAAGTACATGCATTCTGAAGCTTTGGCATTCTCTCAACCTCGACAACACAGAGCCTGCACCCACCATAAGCTTCAAGTATCTCGTGGTGGCAAAGGGTGGGTATTTTTATACCTGTCCTTTCAGCGGCTTTAAGAACCGTCATTGGCTCATCCAGTTGAATATCTTTACCGTTAATCATTATGGAAATCATGATAAATCCGTTATTTGTTACTAACAACTAATAACCAATAACTAATAACTAAAAGTGCATTTTGCACTTTTGATGTGCTCTTCTAATTCGCTCCTGAAATGTTTTATAACGCTCATAAGCATGCCTGCCGCGCCATCCCCTAGAGGACAGAAAGTCCTGCCTAACATAATCCCTGCCACATCAGATAAAAGCTCTACATCCCCTGCCCTTCCCATACCATTTTCTATCCGTTCAAGAATCTTTCTTATCCAGCCTGTGCCTTCCCTGCACGGGACACATTTACCGCATGATTCATGCTCAAAAAACTTTAATGCCCTGTGGGCTACTTTAACCATACATACTGACTCGTCCATAACAATTACGGCCCCGGAACCAAGCATACTGCCAAATTTCTGCATTGAAACAAAATCCATGGGGCAATCTATATTATCTGCAGGCAGTACCGGAGTTGAAATACCCCCAGGGAATACTGCCTTGAGCTTCTTATCGTCCTTAATCCCTCCAGCGTGGTTGTAAATTATTTCTCTAAGGCTTGTGCCCATCGGAAGCTCATATACGCCGGGCTTCTTAACACAACCGCTCACGCAGTACAGTTTTGGCCCGGTGCAATCCTTACTCCCTATTTTCGAATATGCCTCTCCACCGATATTGATAATGTATGGAACATTAGAAAGAGTCTCCACATTATTAACAATAGTCGGCATGCTCCATGCGCCAACATTAACGGGAAAAGGAGGTTTAGACCTTGGCTGTCCTTTTTTACCTTCGAGCGACTCGATAAGGGCTGTTTCCTCACCACAGATATATGCCCCTGCACCCTGGTAGACCGCAAGATGAAACCTTACATTCTTCCCCAGGATATTGTCTCCGAGATAATTTTCTTTGTAAGCCTGAGCTATTGCATCATTGAGGACATCTTTTGCATGAGGATATTCACCTCTGAGGTATATATAACCGTATTCAGCCCCAAGCGCATACCCGGATATAACCATGCCCTCTATTAATAAATGAGGGGTTTTCTCGAGTATTGGTCTATCCTTAAATGTGCCGGGTTCTCCTTCGTCAGCATTGCAGACAAGGTACTTTGGGTATTTAGGGTCGGCAGTGGCAAAACTCCACTTCATAGCTGTTGGAAAACCTGCTCCACCTCTTCCCCTCAGCCCCGATTTTTTTATTTCTTCGACTATATCCTTTGGCTGCAATTTAAAGGCCTTTGAGACGTTTTTATACCCACCGGTTTTTAAATATTCTTTCATATCAGCCGAATCGGGATTTTCTATGTTTTTTAGTAGCACCTTTTCCATATCAGTTTTCAGATGATTTGGGATTTCGGATTTGGGACCTGCCTGCCGGTTTACATGCCTTAGGCATGCAGGCAGGCTTGGCCCCTTGACCCCTTGAATCCTTATTTGTATTTATTCAGTATCTCCTCAATCCTCTCCTCCGAGAGGTCTTCATGAAAATCTGTGTTCACCAGCATAGCAGGTGCTGTGCCACATGCCCCTATACATTCCATTACCACGAGAGAAAACCTTTTATCTTCAGTGGTCCCTCCCGGCTTCAAACCATACTTTATTTCAATAAAATCCACAAGCCTCTCGGCGCCTAAAATCATACACGACACATTGGTGCATAACTGAATAAGATGACGGCCTGCCTGTTTGTGCCTGAACATTGAATAAAAAGAGGCTGTTCCCCTAATCATTGCCCCGGGCAAATTCAAGGCATCAGCAACACACAGCATGGCCTCCTGACTCAACCAGCCAAACTCTCTCTGGGCAATATACAGAGCCGGAAGCAGAGCACTCTTAGTATCAGGGTACTTTACCTTTATTTCATCGATTTCTTTTAAAACTGCCTTGCTGAACATATCTAACAAAAAGTTATTAGTTATTAGTTATTTTTTATACGTCATTCGTTGTTGAAATTAGATAAAAAACCAATAACGATTAACGTATAACTTATAATCTCAGTTTTATCTGTCACAATCCCCCAAAACAATATCAACACTGCCTATATTTGCAATCACATCCGCAAGAAGATGACCCTCACAAAGTTTCGGCAGCGCAGATATGTGAACAAACGAGGGAGCGCGTATTCTCATCCTGTAGGGTTTTCCTGTGCCGTCACTCACAATATAAAATCCGAGCTCCCCTTTTGGCGTCTCGGTAGCAACGTACAGTTCCCCTTCTGGAGCTGTTTGAGGACCTTTTGTAATAAGCACAAATTGCCGTATGAGATGCTCCATATCAGACAGCACCTTATCCTTGGGCGGCAGGGTAAATTTCGGGGCATCAGCCATGATCGCTCCCTCTGGAATTTTTTCAATACACTGTCTAATAATGGCGTTTGACTGGAGAAACTCCTCCATTCTCACTCTATAACGATCATATACATCACCATTCATCCCGGTTGGCACTTCCCATGAAACCTTATCGTAAACCCCATAGGGCATAAATTTTCTTATGTCGTATGGCACCCCGGAACCTCTCAGGGTCGGACCGCTTAACCCCCAGTTCACTGCCTCTTCTGCAGATATAACACCAATTCCTTTTGTTCGCTGCAACCATATGCGGTTCCTGTTTATAAGGGTTTCATACTGCTTTACCCGCATGGGGAATTCATCCGTAAATTTATATAAATCTTCCAGCCACTTTGTGTCGGCATTATTTCTGACTCCTCCGATTCTCGGAAAACTTACCGTAAGGCGAGCGCCAGAGAGCCTTTCAAAAAGATCAATCAGTTTTTCCCGCTCCCTGAAACAGTAGAGGAATACCGTCATTGCACCGATATCAAGGGCATGGGTACCCAGCCAGAGGAGATGACTCAGTATTCTTGCCATTTCTCCGGTAATGGTCCTGATATACTGTGCCCTTTGCGGAACCTCTATTCCAAAGAGCTTTTCTACCGCGACACAGTAACCAATGTTATTGGCCATGGAAGCTACATAATCCAAACGGTCGGTAAGCGGTATGATCTGGAGATAGTTTTTATGCTCCGAGAGTTTTTCAACACCCCGGTGAAGATACCCTATATAAGGGGTGCATTTTGTAACGGTTTCGCCGTCCAGTTCGAGTACAAGTCTTAAAACACCATGCGTAGCAGGATGTTGCGGACCCATACTGAGCGTAAGTTTTTTAGTTGATAATCCGGAATTATTTTGAAGCCTGCTGTTTAAATAGTCTTTAGTGTCACCCATATTAGGATTAAAACCTGAAATATAGCTTGATTTTTAAATTTTGTATTTTATTTAATTCCCAGCTCATCGTCACGAGAATGAAGTTCTTTAAGCTCTTCATATTTCCTGTATTCCGACCCATCCGGGCCCTGAAGGGGATAATCTTTTCTAAGCGGATAACCCTCCCAGTCTTCAGGCATAAGAATACGCCTTAGATCAGGGTGTCCGTTAAAGATAATGCCGAACATATCGCATGCTTCTCTCTCGTGCCAGTTTGCACCCTTCCATATTAGGACAACACTGTCTATGGAAGGATCATTTTCAGGAATCAGGGCCTTAATTCTTATTCTGTGGCGGTATTTCAGGGAATAAAGGTTGTATACCACCTCAAAGCGAAGCCTTCTCCCCGGATAATCAATACCGCATAAATCGGATAAATAATCCATGCTAATATCGGGGTCTTTATGAACGTAATTACAGATGTCGATTATCCTGTCGCGTTTAACAGTGACTTGAACCTGATCCCTGAAGCTTGCAAGGTCCAGTACATCAAAGGGAAACTGTTCTTTTAATCTTTCGGCGATTTCTATCGGTTCCATCGATTTAACTCAAAAATTAAGATTTGTGCTTTGTGCCTCTGTGCCTTTGTGCCTTTTAAAAATTCTGCTTTCTTTCATCTCCACCGGCTCCACCGGAAATACTCTTTCTCGATCTTTTCCTGAAGTTTCAAGATGCCTTCCATGAGGGCCTCTGGTCTCGGTGGACACCCCGGAACATAAACATCAACAGGCAGAAATTCATCACACCCCTGAACAACAGAATATGTGTTGAATATCCCTCCTGAGCATGCACAGCTGCCCATGGCCATGACATATCTCGGTTCAGGCATCTGGTCATACACCCTTCGAATGACAGGAGCCATCTTCTTTGCCACTGTTCCTGCTATAATGATAAGATCACTCTGCCTCGGTGAAGCACGGAAAACAATACCGAAACGGTCCAGGTCATAGTAGGAAGAACCCGATGTCATCATCTCGATTGCACAGCAGGCAAGACCAAACGTCATCGGCCAGATAGATGATTTTCTCCCCCAATTAATTACTTTGTCCAGGGTAGTGATAATCGTGTTTGCTCCCGGAATTACCTTTATCCCCTGCTCGACTTCTATGGCTGATATATGCTCACTGCCCTGTATACCGGGTTTCGTATTCTGATTTTTTTCTACTGCCATTCAAGCGCTCCCTTGCCCCATGCATAGATGTAACCGATTAAGAGAATAACGATAAATATCATCATTTCGACAAATCCGTACAGTCCTATCCTGTCATATGCTACTGCCCACGGATAGAGGAATACAGCCTCAACATCAAACACCATAAAAAGCATTGCAATGATATAAAACTTGACAGAAAATTTATACCGAGTATCTCCAACAGGCGGATTGCCTGATTCATAAGGAGAGAGTTTTACATTATATGGTTTATTGGGTCTTATGATAATACCCACGAGGAGCGGTGTAAGTGCGACCAGCGTGGCAATAATTAAAATAAGGAGTATAGGTAAATAGTTTGACGGGATATAGGTTCCAGGCATACTATCTTTTTTTATACATAAAAGAGACGACAACTGTCAATGTGTATTTAACGTGTGTATTTAACATATTATCATTAGCTTTAACATACTTATTGATATCAGCACACATTTTATGAGTATCCTGAAGATTTTATTATTCCTTTTAAAAAATTGGGAAGCATTGTTATAATGGAGATAATCATGACAAATTTCTTTCGCCATCCCAGCAAATCTCTCTTATCCAAGCTTATCATAGCTACAGGTATTTTAATGATAATCGGCAGTTTGATCTTCTGGTATGCGATTCTGAAAAAACAGGAAAAAGATCTCATGTCCATTGCAGTAAGATACAGTGACTCATTTATAGATTTTGTGAATGACAGCACGAGATACAGCATGCTTACCTTCCAGCGTCCGGCAATTCAGCAAACTCTCGAGAACATGGTGAACACAGAAGGAGTAGACAGACTAAGAATTTACGACCATAGAGGCAAGGTTTTTTTTTCCTCTGATAAAGAGGGTGTTAATCATTTAGTTGATAAGAACTCTCTCTCCTGTAAAGGATGTCATACACAGCCTGAATTGTCTGCTGAACTCCTTCCGTCCCCGCAAAGATTGGCCGTCTATAAAAGTCCCCAGGGTATCAGGTCATTAAAAGTTGTTGGTGCAATATATAACGAACGATCCTGTTACACTGCAAGCTGTCACATCCATCCAAAAGAGCAGAAAATTCTCGGCTTTATAGAGGCTGATGTATCACTTGCTCTTTTAGACGAGGTCAAGTTAAAACAGGGGCTCGCTCTTACAGCGTATGTGGCCATATTCCTTCTCGCCATTTCTGCGTCTCTCGGTGTGATACTCTGGAAATTTGTCTCCAAACCTATCGGTCAGCTTTCTCACGGTATGGAAAAGGTGGCAGCAGGAGATTATGATCACTCAGTTCCCGTTACTTCTAATGATGAAATGGGAACATTAGCAAAGACCTTCAATGCCATGATTAAAGATCTAATAGCAGCAAGAAACCAGCGGGGGCTCTGGACCCGTACGCTCGAAGAAGAAATTGCAAAGAAAACAGAAGAGATACAGAAGACTCATGCCAGTTTGATTCAGACAGAAAAACTCGCATCTCTCGGAAGAATGGCAGCAGGGGTGGCCCATGAAATTAACAACCCCTTAACCGGTATCGTAACATTTGCACACTTAATGCGACAACGTGTCCCTCCCGACAGCCTCGATGCACAAGATCTGGATGTTATCATTGAACAGACTGAACGATGTGCAAAAATAATAAAAAATCTCCTCACCTTTGCACGAGCAACTCCCTCTGAAAAAGGCAAAATCAATATAAACGACATATTGAGCCGGACTATCTACATGGTCAAAAATCAGGCAAAATTTCATAACATCACATTCAATATAGATATTACGGAAAGAGATTTTATTACTCTCGGTGATGCTTCACAGTTTCAGCAGATATTCCTTAACATGTTTATCAACGCGGCTGACGCTATGAACGAAAAAGGCACCCTCACAGTTGCAACACGAGAGACAAATATTAATGGAAAGCCATTCGTTGAAATAGATTTTACCGATAACGGAACCGGAATCCAAGAAGAAATTTTAGGAAAACTCTTTGAACCGTTTTTCACCACAAAACCGGTGGGCAAAGGAACAGGACTTGGCCTGTCTGTCAGTCACGGTATTGTTAAGCATTTTGGCGGACAGATTGACGTAAAAAGTACCGTTGGTAAAGGAACAAGTTTTTTTGTTAAACTACCCTTACTTGAGAAAGAGACATGAAAAAAATATTAGTTATTGATGACGAGTCAATTATCAGGATAAGCTGTACAAAAACCCTGCCTGCGGATACCTACGAGGTAAAATCAGCCTCCAGCGGAAATGAAGGGCTTGCTTTACTTGATAAAGAGTCTTTTGACCTGGTTTTACTGGACATAAAGATGCCTGAAATGGACGGCATTGAGGTTCTCAAGAAAATCAAAGAAACCTGGCAAGAAACAAAGGTCATTATGATAACCGGATATAGTACTGTGGGAACAGCGGTAAAGACACTTAAACTGGGTGCATTTAATTACATAGAAAAGCCTTTCACACCCGATACCCTGCTTAAGTCTTTAAAAGAAGCATTTGAACCTGAAGTGTAAATTCTTATTTGCTAATTACATTCCCTTTGACGGCATGACAGCATCCTCAGGACAAATTTCAGCACACCGGCCGCATTCAAGGCAACTGCTTCCGTTAATCATGTATACTTCACCTTGAGAAATAACTCCAACGGGGCAGGATTCAAAGCACTGGCCGCATGCCGTACACTTTTCAGTTATACTATAGCCCGGTGGATTTATAGTCTCGCCACCAAAAGCAAAACGATCCCGTCTGGGGGGTTCAACAGAAAGGTCGAACACTTCTCCTTTGCCCCTGTACATATGAAATGCCTCAAGGATATTTTTTTTCTCACCCGGGTACAGGCCATTCATTATGGGATTATGCTTAAAGATTTTATCCACTATATTTCTGTCCTTGCAGAACCGGATATCTCCGGTGACACGCACGGAGACATAATTTTTATCCATCGCACAAACCGCAATCCTCTGGTTGTCTTTAACCTGTTTATAGTACGGTTTGCCTCTTGCGGTAATAAAATAGAGACCATCTTCCCGGGCCAGCATTACATCAGCAATTCGAACATCCGGTTTCCCGTTATTTACCCCGTTAGAAAGCCCCGCTGCCTGCCGGTAGGCATGGCTTGCAGCGTGGGTAAAATAAACTCCTTTTAAAGTGAACACGGGGTTTAATGCCCCTTAGAGACCAGAGGTCTTACGGGGTGAACCTTCTTGTTAGAAGAGTGAAGGTCTTCTAACGGGGTTTACTGTGGCAACAGCCACTGATTTAACTTCCCGAAGAAGTTTAAATGCTTTTTTAACTTTTCTGTCCATAACAGTTGAGCTAAGGTATGAGGGTTCTCATTCAGGCCCGGCCGCCAGCATGGTAAGCCTCGCCTTGAGCAGACAGTAACTCAACCGACAATGCGCAAGGCAAAGTACGGCACCAGGTTGAACAGGAATATACATATTTTTAAAAACGCCATACCTGCATAGTGAATTGTATCGAATGTATCAGTGGATAAATTAAACCATTTTCTATGAAACCGGTATGTCCAATCACGGGCCAGAGTGAAAAATAAAAACCACCAAAGCAGTAATCCTATATTTATTACCGCACACCACCCCAGGAAATTTCGAAGCATTTCAATTGTCATGACCCCTCCTTTTTTTGCATCTAATCTGGTTGATAATTATTATTTAGTAATTTAGACTGTACCATATGAAATGTCAATAAAATACAGGCATGAAAAAATACGAACAAATTGATATCTCCGGGGATGTAGGCCTCAGGATATGGGGCAAAACCCCGGAAGAGCTTTTTGAGAACGCAGCACTGGGAATGTTCGAGCTGATTACTGATATCAATAATATCAAAGAAACCGAAAAAAAAGAAATTTTTCTTGATAGAGACAATTATGAAAACATGATTATAAAGTGGCTTAATGAATTAATCTTTCACTTTGACACCTATGGCTTCATAGGCAGGTCCTTATCTGTGAAACTTGAAGAAAATACATTAAAGGCTCACATCACGGGCGGCATTTTTGACCCTGATATCAATGAGAGCGGACTCCTTCTTAAAGCCGCCACATACAACTCTCTATCAGTGACAAAAACAGAATCGGGATGGCAAGCAATAGTGATATTTGATATCTGAAAATAAACACAGATGAGCGCAGATAAAAAACTCAGATGTACACAGATCTAACAACCATATAATAGGTTATAATGAAAATAATTAACGGAAGGGGGTGAGTTTATGACTATAGAGGGTCTTAGGAGAATTGACAGTGTAAGGCTTGAAATCCCGAAAGACTATAAAACCGGCATGAGAACTAGCGGCATTATATATATTGATGAGACGCTAGAAAAAGCACTTGAATCAAAGTCAATACAACAGGTTGCAAATGTAGCGACACTGCCAGGCATAGTTGGAGAATCGCTTGCAATGCCGGACATACATACCGGATACGGCTTTGCCATAGGCGGAGTAGCTGCATTTGACCTGAAAGACGGCATTATCTCTCCCGGCGGTGTCGGCTATGACATAAACTGAGGGGTCCGCCTTCTCGGGAGTAACCTCACAAAAAACGAGGTTATCCCGAGAATAAAGGACCTCGTTGAGGCCCTGTACAGGTCAATTCCTGCCGGTGTCGGCTCAAAGGGAAAACTGCGTCTTAATTCAAAAGACCAGAGAAAGATCCTTATTAAAGGTGCACGCTGGGCTGTTGAGCAGGGACTTGGAAGCGAAGAGGATCTTGAGCACACAGAATCAGGCGGCTGTCTTGAAGGCGCAGACCCAGGCCTGATAAGCGAAAAGGCATATGAACGAGGAAAATCCCAGCAGGGCACCCTCGGTTCCGGAAATCACTTTACTGAAATCCAGTATGTTGATGAAATATATGATGAAAAAGCTGCAGGCAGTCTGGGTCTATTCACAGGCCAGGTGACTGTAATGATTCACACTGGTTCGCGCGGATTTGGGCACCAGGTATGCACAGATTATCTTGATGTAATGCAAAAAGCTGTGCGCAAATACAATATAGAACTGCCGGACAGGGAGCTTGCATGCGCGCCCTTTAACAGCCCTGAGGCAAGAGATTATTTAGCATCCATGCGGGCTGCTGCCAACTATGCATGGGCAAACAGGCAGTGTATAACGCACTGGGTAAAAGAATGTTTTATGAAAATATTAAACACCGGGCCAAAATCCATTGGAATGAACCTGGTATACGATGTTGCGCACAATATTGCAAAAGTAGAAGAACACATTATTAACAATAAAAAAATAAAAGTTGTTGTCCACCGTAAAGGAGCAACAAGGGCATTCCCTCCGGGACATCCCGAGCTTCCGGATGTTTACAAACACACGGGCCAGCCCGTTATAATCCCAGGAGACATGGGCAGGGCATCCTTTGTGCTCCTCGGAACGGAAAAGGGCATGAAAGAGTCCTTTGGCTCCACATGTCACGGTGCAGGCAGGGTAATGTCAAGGCATCAGGCAATACGCCAGGCAAAGGGCAGATCAATATGGAAAGAGATGGAGGAAAAGGGGATAATTGTAATGGCTACAGGCAGGTCAACCCTGGCTGAGGAGATGCCCGAGGCTTATAAAGACGTATCACAGGTTGTTGAAGTTGTTAATAATGCCGGGCTGTCAAAAAAGGTTGCCAGGCTCAGGCCAATGGGAGTAATAAAGGGATAATAAATACAGGGGCTGTGGGTCAGGAACCAGGGATTCATAAAGTCAAACTTAAAGAGCAACGGAACAGCAGATCAGTAGCTACTGCACTATTGCTCTACTGCGCTACTGCTCGGCAGGATCTTACTTGAACCCTATTAAACATTATTCAGGGAAGTCTTAACTTTGAAAAAAGAAAAACTAAAAATCGGCCGGATTCCTTATGCAAATCTTTTCCCAACATTTTATTGTCTGGAAAAAGAATGTGACCTTTCAGGATATAAGTTCATCAGGGGTGTTCCTTCAGCGCTTAATAAAATGCTCAGGGAGGGCAGGATCGATATCAGCCCATCTTCCTCTATTGAATACCTTAAAAACAAGAGAAAATATTTTATCCTGCCCTGGTTCTCAATAAGCTCTAAAGGCCCGATAAACAGCATACTTTTGTTCTCAAAATATCCTTTAAAGGAGCTCAATGGCAAAAACATTTCAGTATCTTCTGATTCCGAAACCTCTTCTGTCCTTCTTAAGGTAATTCTCAGGGAATTTCTTTCTATAAAATGCCGGTACAAAAAAACAAAGTTCAGGAGTGTTAAAAACGCGCTCACCTCCTCTTCCGCAGCCCTGCTTATCGGGGATGAGGCAATGAAAGAAGCAAAAAGGCAGTCTGCGGTCAGCAGCCAACGGTCAGCACGCAAAAAAACCAAAGCATCACGCCTGCCTGCCGGACAGGCAGGTATCACGCCTGCCTACCGGACAGGCAGGCCTCAGCCGTCACTGTATATTTATGACCTTGGCGACTTATGGTTTAAATACACGGGCCTCCCATTCGTATTTGCACTCTGGATTGTAAGGAAGGATGTGCTTCCGCAGAAAATGGAGCTTGTCAGGAAACTCGCTTCCGGCCTGCTCAAGGCAAAAAAAAATGCTCCTGAAAAATTCTCTTCCATTGCAAAACAGGCCCCTCAAAAAAAATGGATGGCTGAAAAAGACCTTGTCAAATACTGGAAATGCATATCGTATGATTTTACTGAAAAACACATGGAAGGGCTGAAGCTGTTTGAGGAATACGCACTTAAGAATAAAACAAAAATTAAAATGTAAAATGTCCGCCTTTACAGACCTGCCTGACGGTGGGCAGGCCCCGGCGAGACGGACAAAATTGTGTAAGTTCACATTTTTTCAAACTCTAAATTGTTCTTTCCTTAATTTTGATACTTTTTTAAAACGCATAGGTTAGATTAACAACCCCAAGCAATATCTCTATTTCACTCTCAGGGGAAACAGCTTTAATTGAACCTCTTTGCATTACATCGCTTTCATCAAGTGTAAGAAGTGTGTAGCTGACACCAGCATAAAAACCCATATTTTTTGTAATCATTCGGGCAATGCCCAGGCCGGCATCCAGACAGGTGCCGTTTGTGTCAAATGTAAATTCAGGCAAAGAGCTGTCATCTATCTCAACAAAGGGGAAATAGGCGTATGATGCCCTTGAGTCCAGTGCCCATTTGCCGATTTTATACCCGAGGCTTATCCCTCCCCCAGTCCGCCACAGGCTGAAATCCTTGGTAACTGTGCCAGCCCTCGCAACACCGCGCTCAAAAAGATTGCTCCTTTTAAAGTGTATACCGTCCCATCCCCCAGACACGTAAAGCCTGTAGTAAAGATTATCGATACTGTTCTTATAACCGAATCTGAAATCATACCACTGCCCGAAAACCTTTATATCGTTTATCTGAAATCTGACACCGTCTTCCTTCCAGGTTTCTCTGTCCTTTAATCCGAATAGCCAATCAGTAGTGATGCCAGCATAAAAATTTTCAGGTTTTGGAAAAGAATATTCCCCTGAAACCCCAAAAATGAATGCGTCCTGTTGAGATTTTGCCTTTTGCTCAGGGCCAAAAGCAGAACTCCGTTCTTCATATTTAAAATAACCGTAACCGCCATGCGTGCCAAAACCAAAATTACCGGCATGTGCAAGGTTATCAAATTCAAGTTGGCCTGAAGAATGGATGGTAAAAATGATTAAAAAAATAAGGGAAACCCTGATTTTCTTCACAGTATCTAATAATACAAAAAACAGACGGGTTTTATCATGAAGTGCAAAAATACGTGATATTTCGTATCATCATTCAGGGAGAATGTCCAACATCCAGGTGACTTTAAGCCTTTAACCAAACTTCAGGCTCACAACAGGACTTGAGCCATTTAAAGATATAAATCAAAGCGTGTTTAAAAATGCAATTATATTCAAAACATCTTTCTCAGGAAGATAAGCGAAAGAAGGCATATCCTTGTAAGGGTTTTTAATCTGGTTCACTATGTTTTCAGGAATTGCAGGTTTCCTGCTCACAGGCAGTTCACTGTTTTTGAGCACCCCTTTAAGCCCCGGGCCAACAATTGTCTTTGTACTTGTGTAATCGTGGCAAAAACTGCACTTTGAGTCAAAAAGCTCTTTGCCCTTATTTATGCTTTCTGTATCTGTTTTTACGGTTATCTCTACTGCTTTTACTTCTTTTTTTGCTGATTCATCAGCAGAAGATGAACTCTTCTCTGCAGTAGTCCCGTTTTTACAGGCAAAGACCACCCCGACAATCAGTATGCACATCATAATAAGCCTGAAAGTCTTCATCTCTTCCTCCTTGTTTATGTTTTTTTATCCTGAACCGTTTAAATCGTAATATGTGTCAATAAAAAGGGAAGCAGTCCATGAAAAACTGCCCGAACCATACCCTGTCCCCTCATATGGATCAAAATACTCATGAAAACCAAACCGCTTGACAAGCTCCAGGATATCGGTCATTACACTTAGTGTTTTATCTTTAAACCCATAATTTCTTAACCCGTGATAAAGCATCCAGTTTATATTAATCCAGATAGGGCCCCGCCAGTAATTGGAAGAGTCAAAATCTTCCCTTTTCATATTGTAATTGGGAATGGAAAAACAGCCGCCCTGGTGCAATGCACAAAAACTGGCTGACTCAAGGTACTGGTAAAGCCTTTTAGCCTGTTCATCTGAAGCACAGCCTGCGTACAGGGGCATAAAACCGGACGCAGTATCCACTTCTATCAGTTTATCATTATACAAGTCATAGTCGTCAAATATACCGTGCTCATCATGCCAGAGCTTCTTCTGGATAGCCATAGAGGTCTTTTTCGTCCATCCTGATATTTCGGAAGAGTCCTTCCCAATAACAGAAGCGATATAAATAAGGTCCTTATTGGCGCGGTTAAGGATTGAGTTGAATAATATATCCTGAACTTTAAAAGGGCACTCTTTATCTATCCTCTTTTCATCATAATTATTCTTTCTGAACAGGTCCATCAGGAAAACAAAACCGTCATAAGCCTTATCAGACGGGCGTTGTTCAGCCGGAACCCCTTTTTTCAGGTCCATTCTCTTATACTCTGGAAGACTGGATTTATCATAGTTAATCTTTTTAAGTGGCTCATCCCAGGTCGGAGAATTATCAAGCCCTGATTCCCACGGGTGCCGTATATATACCAGCCCTTCTGATGACGGGTCCCTGTAATTATACAGATATTCGTGAGACCTCCTGAGCTTCGGGAACATCTCTTTGAGAAATTCTTTTGCCTCTTCTTTGTTGCCGGCATTATCAAAAATAAACCGGCATGCCGTGGCATGAACAGGAGGCATTGTTATGCCTGATGTGAGTTTACCTTCAGGAGAATCTGCTGACCTGCGGGTCTGCCAGAAACCCGGTCCCGGAAAGTAGTTATCTGCTACATCAGGATTAAAAACTATCTGGGGGACCATCCCGTTCTTCCATTGGGCCTCAAACAGGCTCCGGATTTCCTGCTGTGCACGCTCCTGTATGTACCGGGAATAGCCAATAGCAATAAACCCTGAGTCCCAGCTCCACTGGTGAGGGTAAAGCTGATGAGAAGGCAAGGTGGAACAGTCTGTCCAGTTGTTTTTCAGGATCAGTTTGGCCTTCTCAAGATAAGGCAGGTATTCTTTCATTACTCTTTGAGAGTGCCCTGTTTTATTCTATATACCTGATAAACGTAAGCATTCCTCCCGGATATATGTGCTCGTTTGTAACATGATCAAGACTGTGGCAGTGAAACGGCCAGATACCGGGGTTGTCGGCAACCAGTATTATATCCACCCTCTGTCCCGGGCCGATCCCCACTGTGTCTATTTTCTGCGGCTCGTTAACATAACTCCCGTCCCTTGCAACAACAGTAAACCTGTGTGAATGCGTGTGCATAAAATGGGGCTGATAACCAACATTTAAAAAACGAACCCTGACTTTTTCACCCTCTTTTACATCAACAGGTTCTGTGAAAGGAAATGAGCGCCCGTTTATTGTAAAACCGTCATATACTTCCTGACGGGGATTATAAGTCTTGGGGTACCAGTCCCTCTTTGCCGGTTTTTCACCCTCATGTTCATGTACATGAGCCGTGGGCCATTCATCAAGAATCATGATATATTCCCTGTCATAGGTTAGTTTCTCATTCTTCGGCTCAACTATGAAAGCGCCGTACATGCCCATATCAACGTGATGGGCACTGTCAACATGGCAGTGATACCATGATGTGCCAATATTATTAACCGTAAACTCATACGTGTAAGACTCATTTTTTTTGATTGGTTTCTGACCAACATAGGGAACACCGTCCATTATAACCGGTTTTTTCTGGCCATGGACATGAAACGTGTGTTCGCCATCAGATGTTTCATTTTTAACAGTTACCCTTATCCTGTCCCCTTCTTTCACCCTTATTGTAGGCCCGGGTATCAGGCCGTTGAATCCCCAGCCCATCATGGGTTTTTCAGGAAAAATCTCAAAACCAACATCCTTGACCGTAAGCCTGAATACCTTGATTGTCCTGCCGTTTTCAGTAATAATTTCCGGCTCAAGCTCTTCCAAAGTGTTTTTCATCCCGATTACGGCATTATATCCTGCGGGCGTATCTGCTTTTATGTAGTTGTACTCATCGGATGTTCTTACAAAAGGGAAATTAAATACAGCCTTATCCTCTTTATCGCCTTTCTTTATAGTTACCCTCATTTCCCAGTGGCCGCCCATTACAAGAATGATATTTTCCACCCTGTACAGGCCTGACCCCTTCTCAGCAACAACAGGATCCTCAAAAGCGCCGTGTCCCATTTCTGGCATCCATGGAGTAAACGTAATATCTGCACCTGTCACATCCCTGTCATTACTGTCATGAATAATAATATCAACAGTATTCACGCCTACAAGGAATCTATTTTCAGGAATTGCCATCTCTACACTGAATAAACCTTTTTCAGTGAGAAGTAATGTGCTGTCAGCCAGATGTTTTGTATGCTTGCTGCTTTTTTCATGAGTACCTGTGCCTGCAAAGACACTGCACGTAAAAAAGAGTACAGAGATAGAAATAATTATGTTTCTCATAATCACCTCTTGCAAAAAGTATTTTAATCCTGATTTTATATAAAATTAAGTATGATTGCTATTATTTTTATATCTCAAAAAAATATGGCAGGCCTTTAACGGCCTGCCATTGGCCCTGATTTTATTTTGCTTACATACCTGACATCTTTGAAAGTTTATCCATAATCTTCATAGCAGTCGAGGAAAGATTGTGGGTCTTCATCATCATGGGGTCTTTCTCAGGTGACTTTCCGGCTTTGTGCATATCAATCATTGTCTTATCTTGCATGACGCTATTGAGAAGAGAACGAGCATCTTTCGTCATCATGGTGCCGTGCCCAACTGAAAAATCATCAACAGACCCTGCCATGCCCATCTTCCCCATCATGTTCATGTTCGACCCGTCCAGGGCCATTCCGAGGGCATGGTTGATCGCCATGTGCTGGTGATGCATTGCCATATGACCAGGCTTCATCGGGCCTGCCTTTGCCATTTTCTCGAGCATATCCACGTACTTAAGCATGTCATTTCCAAGTTCATGCGTATACTGCATTGCTCCAGATTTGGCATGCTCGCCCTTCATCATGCTCATCATCTCAGGGCCGTTAAGGGAGTTGAGGATAGTTTCCTTGCCCTTGGCTATCATATCGTGCCCGTGCTTATGGGTGATTTCATCAACACCCGGAGCCATCTTCATATCTGAAAGCATAACCAGGTTTGAACCTTCGGTAGCCATTTTGAGCCCGTGATTCATCATCATATGCAAGTGGTGCATTTTCATCCCTGCATCGCCGCCATGCTTCATCCCCTCGTCAGCCCGGCTTTTTGTGCCCAACATCAGAAGAATACTTAAGGCAAAAACCAGTAAAGAGATTTTTTTCATGTTTTACACCTCCTTTCTTAGTTTTAATGTTAAAAATGTTAAATTGGAATTGATTGAATGAGTTTATATTATCGTCATATTTAAAGTAAAGCTATGATTTAAATCATATATTGGCATGCAGTCATGTTAAAAACTGCTTTTTTACTCACCGGACGACCATGGCCTTCGGAAATCAGGATAAAGCGTTAGCCCGCCGCATGCATATATCGTCTGACCAGTAATGTAAGATGCATCATCAGATGCCAGAAATGCAAAAACAGCGGCAACCTCCTCAGCAGTACCGGCACGTCCCATCGGTATGTGGCTTTCCACTTCTTTCCTGAGTCCAGGGTCATCAATCCACGACTTGTTGATAGGGGTTACTATAGCACCCGGACCAACGGCATTGACACGGATGCCCCTGTTAGAATACTCCTGTGCAAGTGTTCTCGTAAGATTTGCCATACCGCCCTTGCTGATGGAATAACTGAGATATTTAGATTTTGGTATGATTTGATGGACGCTGGAATTATTAATGATATTCCCTCCGCCCGGCCTTGACAGAAAGTGTTTTATCGCCTCTCGTGAACACAAAAAAGCGCCCTTCAGATTGACCGAGAGAACCCTGTCAAAATCCTCTGTCGTTATCTCGTGGCTTACTCCTGCTTTTTGTACGCCGGCATTGTTCACAAGTATATCAAGCTTGCCCCATTTTTCAATAATTTCTTCAAACATCCTTACTACATGGTCTTCCCTTGATATATCAGCCTGAACAATCAGGTCATCACACCCGGCCTGTTTAATGGCCTTACATGCTTTATGCACCAGCTCTTCGGCTGCATCTGCTTCACCGGCTTCTTTACGATAATTTATGGCAACATTTGCTCCTTCCTGTGCAAACCGTACAGCAATGGCCTGTCCTATGCCGGTTGAGCTGCCGGTTATCAATGCATTTTTACCTTCAAGCCTTTTCATTGTTTGTCACCTCCCATTGGCTCCGGGCCTATCTGCTTACCGCCCTCTGCTTTGCCCAGATAGAGAGCGCTGTTTATAAGCCCGATATGGCTGAATGCCTGCGGGAAATTTCCAAGATGTTCACCTGTTTCAGGGTCTATTTCCTCTGCAAATAACCCCAGGGGGCTTATATACTTAATCAGGTTCTTAAAAATCCTCATTGCCTCTTCATTTCTGCCGGAAAGTACAAGGGCATTTACAAGCCAGAATGAACAGAGAACAAAAGCCCCCTCTTTTCCGGGAAGCCCGTCCTCGCCCTTATAACGGTAGACAAACGTGTCTTTTGTCAGCAGTTGCTTAAGGCTAGCATTAACTGTGCCCTTAACGCGCGGGTCGTCAAAAGGAAGAAAGCCCATAACCGGGATTAGAAGACTTGTTGCATCCAGGGTACTGGAACCAAATGCCTGGACAAAACTGTTCAGCTCAGCGTTAAAGCCCTTTTCCATTATTGCTTTTCTAATTTCATCTCTGGTTTTTCCCCACTTTTCCAGGGGAGCTTCAAACCTTTTCTGCTCTGCGATTTTAATTCCACGGTCAAGTGCGACCCAGCACATAAGTTTGGAATAAACAAAGTGCTGAGGGTCGCCGCGCACTTCCCAGATTCCGGCATCAGGAGTATTCCACACCGTGCATGTGTAATCTATAATCTTTGTAACATATTTCCAGTCATCATTTGAAATATCTTCTCCATATCGAACAATCTCATAAAAAATGTTCACCAGCTCACCGTAAATATCGAGCTGCCTCTGGTTTACCGCTTCGTTGCCAATGCGCACAGGCCGTGAGTTGCGGTATCCTGAAAGGTGCTTCAGCTCTTTTTCTTCAAGGCTGGATTCCCCGTGAAGACCGTACATTATCCTGATATCAGACGGCTTGGTCCCCCTGCATTGACTCAAAACCCACTTTAAATAATTCTTTGCCTCTTTTATGTGTCCTAAATTGAAAAATGCCTGCACAGTAAAGGCTGCGTCACGAATCCAGTTAAAGCGGTAATCCCAGTTTCTTACACCTCCGATTTCTTCGGGAAGGGAGGCAGTCGGCGCAGCACATATTGCACCGCTCTCATGATGAGTCAATAATTTAAGAACAAGCCCGGACCGGACAATCAAATCATGCCAGAGCATGTGAAAAACGCATTCAGTAGGCCCGCACTTATGGCTCCAGTTCTGCCAGTACCGGACAGTCTCCTCCAGTGAGTTTTCACAAGCCTTAGGATATACAGGTTCACTGCCGCCGTACTTCAGGACAAACCAGGCGGTCTCTCCCTGTTTTAAGGTATACGAGCCAAAGGCCTCATTGTTTCTAACCTTCAGGTCAAAAGAACTTGAAAGATAAACCTGCTCATTATCCGCTGCAGCCAGGATCCCGTTATCAGCGGACTTAACAACCGTTTGCGCACGGGCATAATCAAAACGGGGTCTGAATTTAATTTCCACTTTTATGGTCCCTCCGTTGCATGTCAACTTCCGGTAAATGCTCTGAATCTCATGTTTCCCCGCTTCGTAGTCTTCTGTTAAAGGCATGAAATCAACAAGTGTGGCTTTCCCGGTAGAAGTGTGAAAAATGGTCTGCAGTACATTGGTGTTTTCAATGTATTGCTGCTCTGACTCAAAAGGGCCTGAAGGGCTTACTGCAAAGTGCCCGCCTTTATCAATATCAAGAATTCCTGCAAACACGCTTGGTGATTCTATATGCGGAAAGCAGCACCAGTCTATGGAACCGTCCCTGCCGACAAGTGCACAAGTATCAAGATTGCCGATAATTCCGTAATGTTCGATTTTTTTAAAGTTCTTCATGACATGTCCCAGATGGTTTCAAAACTTCAGTCATTTTCTGCCCTTCATAAAAACCTTTAACTGAACTATGTCCCTCGTCAAGAAAAGGTCCAGGGTCCAGTCAAGTGCAACCCGGATTTTTCTGTCCCATCCCGGAAGCTTAAAAAGATAGATTGTCCGCCATAGCCACCATGCAAAAAACCCTGATAATTTAAAACCCATTATCTCCGCAACCGCGGTCCTGTGTCCCAGCGGTGCCAATGTGCCCAGAGCAGAAAATTTAAAGGGCTTTTTGAGGTCATTTCTACCCTGTATCATAGCAGAAAGATTTTGAGCCACCAGTTCCCCCTCACGTACTGCGTGCTGGGCAGTGGGTGGGTATGTTTTGCCAGTTACAGGGTCAGGGATACTCGCACAATCACCTAATGCCATTACCCCGGGCCAGCCGGGCACCTCTAAGTATTCATTTACAATTATCCTCCCTTTTTTATCCTTTTCACAGGGAAGAGTTTTTATTATAGGGTCAGGAGCTGTCCCCGCAGTCCAGATTAATGTATTAGTGGGGATATTTTCGCCGTTATCCAAATTAACCTCATCAGCAGACGCTTTTTTAATCCTTGTGTTCAGGCGAATTTCTATCCCCTGTTCCTTGAGTTTACGAAGGGCATAAGAAGCAAGGTCCCCGCTTATCTCAGGCATAATCCTTGAACTGGACACTACAACAACCAGCAGAACCTCATCCGGATGAATATTTTTGTAGAACCTGCGCGCAATCAGAAGAAAATCATTAAGCTCTGCAGCCACTTCTATCCCGGCAAATCCTCCGCCAGCAACTACAAAGGTTAAAAGCCTGCGCCGCAGATCGGGGTCTCTTTCCAGGTCAGCGTACTCAAACATATCTATTACATGGTTTCTGAGGTGCATTGCGTCAGCAAGGGTTTTCAGGGGAAAGGAATTTTCTGCCACGCCGGGCAGTCCGTAGAAATTCGTTACAGATCCAGGGGAAATAATCAGGTGATCATACTCCAGGTCATACTCACCGCATGTACTACAGTGTGAGGCAGTCACAATACGTTTTTCAAAGTCAACAGAGATAATTTCAGCCTCCTGAAAGGAAACCTTATCAAAGAACTCCCTGACAGGGCTTATTACATGCTTGGCTTCAATACTGCTGGATACGACCTCTGCAAGCATAGGGGTGAAAAGGAAAAAATTATCCCGGTTTATCAGCGTTATCTCTACATTTTTTTCTTCCTTGAAAAGTTTCTCAAGGCGCATTGCCGCATACATGCCGGCAAAGCCAGCTCCAAGAATAAGAACCCTCGCTGAATTTTCAGACATTTATTGTTATTCCTTCTCTCAGTTTGTAAAACTGTACTGCTTATCTTTTATCAAGCCGTTTTAATTGCGGGCAGAGTTATTATTCTATACAATTTATCAAGATTTGTTTTTAGTGGTTAATTTAACATAATAAGGGCATTATTCTTTCTGACGGATAAATAAAAATTACAGGAGGCAACATGGACTGGAAGATGTTTTTTGCAACGTTTGGAGTGGTATTCCTTGCAGAGCTCGGTGACAAAACCCAGCTTGCAGGATTAAATCTTGCTGCTAAATCCAGGATGCCGTTTTTAGTATTCCTTGGGTCAGTATCTGCTTATGCAGTTGTTACATTGATTACGGTGCTCTTAGGCGATACCCTGACAAAATTCATCAGGCCGGAATACATCAAATACGGTGCAGCATCGATATTTATTGTCATAGGAATTCTTATGTTTTCAGGTAAATTATGAAATAATGCGGGTGGTAAGGTTTTACTTTACAAAAAATCAAAATTAATATATAAATTTAGTATTCATAATACTCTGAATACCCTGAAAATAAACCCCGTTAGAAGACCTTAGCTTTTCTAACGGGAAGGAAGGCCCGTGACAAGTTGATGTGACTCTTCGCGAGACTCGCTTCGAGCCACTGGGCATTCTAACGGGGTAAACGTTATATATGATTTATATCATGTTTCTTTTATTAAAAAAGCTTCAAAATAAACTTAAACCGGGCTCACTTGAGAAAATAAGCAATAAAACCATTAAAGGAGGGCAGGATGAAAAAGTTTTCAGTAGTTCTGGCAGCTGTTTTGTTTATTGCAGGCATGGCGATTATTGCCTATGCTGAACATGAGAGGATAATTCCTTATGAATCAACATTCGGCCACTATGAAACAATGCCCATGGTAGGTGCAGGGGACTTACGTCATTACATTACAAGCCACAGGCCATACAAAACGGATAAGGAATTTGCCTTATGGCCCGGCAAAGGAAAACAGTACAAAGGCACAGAGCCTCACGGTTCTTTGCTGACCACCTATGTGAACGAAAGGGCGCTTAAATCCATTAAAAGCGGCAAAGGCATGGCAAACAACTCAATAATAATCAAGGAGAACTATGCCCCCAACAAGAAATTAGTGGCAATAACCGTTATGTACAAGGTGAAGGGCTATAACCCCGGTGGCGGCGACTGGTACTGGGCTAAGTATGATACCGAATTTAATCCGCTTGCAGATGGAAAGGTCAAGGGCTGTCTAACCTGCCACGGCACAGTGAAGGATAATGACTATGTCTTCACAGGTAAGGTAACGGGTAAGTAAAGCTGGCTTTCAGATTAACAGGTTATGAGTGCAGACCTTATGGTTTACACTCATTATTCAATTCGACGCATCAGCTATAAAATACAAATTAATACGGGGAAAAAACAATGAAGATAGGTTTAGTCGGTCTTGGGAAAATGGGCGGGAACATGGCCCAGAGATTATTAAACGGCGGACACGAAGTAGTTGCTTATGCCCGAACTGCTGAGTCAGTGAAAAGGGTAGTAGAAAAAGGCGCCACTGGAGCTGATTCCATTCAGGACATGATTCATAAATTAAAGTCCCCCCGCATTACCTGGCTCATGGTGCCGGCAGGTGATATAACTGAAGAGACAATACAAAAAATTGTTCCCCATCTGAAAGAAGGCGACATCCTTATTGACGGGGGAAACTCTTTTTACAAGGATTCCATGCGCAGGTCAGAAGAGCTGAAGAAAAAAGGGATTTCTTTCCTGGACGTAGGCACAAGCGGAGGGATATGGGGGCTTAAGATCGGCTACTGCATGATGATTGGCGGGGATAAATCCGTTTTTGACAAAGCCGGGCCTTTATTCAAGACACTGGCTCCTGAAAACGGTTATGCCCATGTAGGCCCAAACGGTGCAGGGCATTTTGTGAAAATGGTTCATAACGGTATAGAGTATGCAATGCTTCAGGGCTATGCAGAAGGTTTTGAAATAATGCACGCCAAGAAGGAATTCAATCTTGACTTAAAAAAAATATCAAACTTATGGAATCACGGCAGTGTTATACGGTCATGGCTCCTGGAACTGGCAGAGAACGCTTTTATTAATGACCCCGGATTATCTTCAATCCGCGGTTATGTAGAAGACTCAGGAGAAGGCCGCTGGACCGTAGCAGAGGCGATTGAGGAAGACGTGCCAGCGCCTGTTATTACACTGTCTTTGCTGGAACGCTTTCGCTCACGGCAGGAAGAGTCTTTCAGCGCCAAAGTCATTGCTGCACTCAGAAATGAGTTCGGTGGACACGGGGTAAAAAAGAGTCAAAAATAAAATATCAAAATAAAAAAGGGGATAATCCCGTGACAACAAAAACTATCGACATTGATTCACTGAAAGATAAAGCCCGTCAGTTCAGGAAAGAGATCCTGGAGATGATAACTGAAGCTGGTTCAGGGCATCCAGGCGGGTCTCTTTCAGAACTTGAAATATTGATGAGCCTCTACTACTACAAAATGAAGCATAAACCGGATGAGCCTAACTGGTCTTTGCGTGACAGGTTTATCCTGTCAAAGGGCCATGCATGCCCCGGACTTTACGTAGTACTGGCAAATTGCGGTTATTTCCCAAAAGAAGAGCTTAAAACCTTTAGAAAGCTTGGGACCCGTCTTCAGGGACATGCCTATAAAAAAGTGCCGGGGGTGGAACACAACACAGGTTCCCTGGGACAGGGCCTGTCGGTTGCAAACGGCATTGCGCTGGGTGCCAGAATACGCAATGCGGATTTTAATGTTTACTGCCTCCTCGGGGACGGTGAGATCCAGGAAGGTTCTGTGTGGGAAGCAGCAATGACAGCGGCGCATCATAAACTGGACAAAGTATGCGCCATTCTTGACTATAACAAGGTCCAGGAGAACGGGCCAGTGCTTGATATAAAGAATGAAGAGCCCCTGCTTGATAAATGGAGGGACTTTGGCTGGCATACAATTGAAGCAGACGGGCACGATTTTAAAGAGTTAATAAATGCACTGGATGAGTTTGATACTGTAAAGGGGAAACCCACTTTTATCAAAGCCAACACAATAAAAGGTAAAAACATATCATTCATGGAAGGCCAGGCTAAATGGCATGGAAAGGCCCCGAAAAAAGAAGAATTAGAGGCCGCTCTTAAAGAGCTGGGTTTTTAACCGACTTATGGAGGTTTTATATGCCTGAAATGAAACCCACAAGAGACGCCTTTGGAGAGGCCCTTCTTGAGCTGGGGAGGGAAAACAAAAATATTGTTGTGCTTTCAGGGGACCTGGAAGACGCTACAAGGGCTGAATATTTCAAAAAAGAGATTCCGGAGAGGTTTTTTAATCTCGGCATTGCTGAACAGGACATTCTGGGGACAGCCGCCGGCATGAGTATGGACGGTCTTATTCCCTTTGCGTGCTCATTCGCTGTTTTTCTCACCAACCGGGCTTATGATTTCTTAAGGATTTCCATTTGTTATAACAACAGAAACGTAAAGGTCATTGGTTCTCATGGTGGAATCACGGTCGGCCCTGACGGGGCAACAGCACAGTGTCTGGAAGACTTTGCAATTACAAGGGTCCTGCCGAATATAAAGGTCATACACCCCATGGACGCTTTAGAGGCAAAAAAAGCAACAAGGGCAATAGCTGACACCAGCGGGCCGGTGTATATGAGGTTAAGCCGCCCCCCTTCTCCCATACTGACAAAAGAGTCTGATGAATTTGTACTGGGCAGGGCAAATATCCTGAGACATGGAAAAGACGTAACCGTAATTGCATGCGGCTTAATGGTATATGAAGCCCTTAATGCAGCTGACATACTGGCAAAAGAAAAAATCCAGGCTAAAGTTATAAACATGCATACTATAAAACCGATAGACCAGGATGCAATTATTAAATCAGCCCGGGAGACCGGGGCTGTTGTTACTGCCGAAGAACATCAGATTAACGGCGGGATGGGAAGCGCAGTTGCCGAAGTCCTTGGCAGAAATTTCCCCGTTCCTATAGAGATGGTCGCTGTTAATGACACCTTTGGTGAATCAGGAGAGCCAGAGGAACTACTCAAAAAATATCACTTGAAAAACATTGACATAGTAAATGCAGCTAAAAAAGCCTTATCAAGAAAAAAAAGGAACTAATATGCCAAAGACTAAAATCCAGGAGCTTGCTGAACTCGGTCAAAGTGTATGGCTTGACAGCATTAGCCGGTCCATGATTGAGACGGGTAAACTCAAGGAGATGATCAACTCAGGCCTGAGGGGAATGACATCCAACCCAACCATATTTGACAATGCTATAAGTTCAGGTAATGACTATGACGAGGAGATGAAAAGACTGCACGGGATGGAAAAGTCCACATTCGAGATTTACGACGATTTAACCGTCAGGGACATCCAGGATGCTGCAGACCTGTTTAAGCATGTATATGAAAAAACCAGCGGCCTGGACGGATATGTCAGCCTGGAAATAAACCCAAAGCTGGCTTTTAAAACTGAAGAAACAATTAAAGAAGGCAAAAGGCTCTATGAAAAAGTAGGACGTCCTAATGTTATGTTTAAAGTGCCGTCAACCGATGCGGGGTTCGGCGCCATAGAAGAATTATTGTCTGAAGGGATAAACGTTAATATTACATTGATATTCTCTCTTGAACAGTATGAGAAGACCGCGCATGCATTTTTAAGGGGAATGAAGAGGCTGCTTAAAAACAAAGGCGATTTAAGCCGGGTTTCTTCGGTAGCAAGCGTCTTTGTAAGCCGTATTGATACTGCAATCGACAGGATTATCGACGAAAAAATAACAAAGGAGCAAAATGAGGATATAAAAACAAGGCTCAGGTCTTTGAGAGGAAAGGCTGCTGTAGCAAATTCAGAAACAATCTTTAAAAAATATACAGAAATATTTTCAGGAAAAGACTTCGAGCAATTAAAAGACAACGGGGCCAGGGTTCAAAGAGTGCTGTGGGGCTCTACCGGCACCAAAGACCCGGATTACAGCGATATTAAGTACGTTACAGAACTAATTGGTAATCCCACGGTAAATACACTACCTCAAAAAACTATTGATGCCTTTTTAGATCATGGGATCTGTAAGGAAGCCTTAACGGAAAATGTTAAAGAAGCTGAAGAAACAATTGAAGCCCTGAAAAGTTACGGGATTGATATAAACGTAATTTGTGCAAAGCTTCTGGATGAAGGGGTAATATCCTTTGAAAAATCTTTTGATTCGCTATTGAACACAATTGAAGCAAAGAACAGGGGTTAACCAAACAATTAATTAAAGCTCTCTGCATCAAGCTACAGGGAACCTGCCTGCCGGTTTACATGCCTCTGGCATGCAGGCAGGTCTTGAAATGCAATGAAATTTTTTTAGTATGCTTCTTAAAAGAATCATCCTAATGTATGGATTGCATATTAATGAGAATTGCTCGTTCCGAGCATTGCATTATATTTCATTATATTCGCTCGTTTTTCATTTTAATAACCGGCATAAGAAAAGGCCAGGGGAAAATTCTTTAGATTAAAAAAGGAGACCGTTGATGGAATCTTCTAAACCTGCTCCTCCGATTACTGCTTCAAGTTCACCGCTGTTCTGCGAGATACTCCCGGATAAAGCAGAAATCGATCCATTTACCATGGTGATTTTCGGCGGAACCGGTGATTTAAGCAAAAGAAAACTCCTGCCCACGCTCTTCCACCTTTGCCTTGAAAACAGCCTGCCTGAAGAATTTTCAATAATCGGTTTTGCCACAAGTGAACGAACTGATGAGGAATACCGGGAATTTGTAAAAAAGGCAGTCCTTGATTACAGCGAAGACAAGTTCGACAAAAAGTGCTGGGAAAATTTCAGCAGGCACCTGTTCTATGTATCAGGGAATTTTGAAGATGAAAACACCTATCGAAAACTGTCTCAGCGGTTAGAGGAAATCGCCACAACTACTAAAAAAGGGACACGGGAGATTATCTACTATATGGCAGTACCTCCGCATTTTCTTTCCGGAATTGTTGAAAAGCTCTCGTTTTGCAAACTCTGCAAGGGGGTTTTTAACACTCGAATTATTGTTGAAAAGCCTTTTGGGCAGGACAAAGCATCTGCAGCTGAACTCAACAGATTAATATCAAAAGCCTTTGATGAAAATCAGGTATACCGGATAGACCATTACCTGGGAAAAGAAACCGTTCAAAATATCCTTTTTTTCAGGTTTGCAAACAGTATTTTAGAACCCCTCTGGAACCGGCGCTATATCGACCACATCCAGATAACCGTTGCGGAAAGCATAGGAATTGAGCACAGGGCGCGGTTCTATGAAAATGCCGGGGTGGTAAGAGATATTGTCCAGAATCACATGATGCAGCTCCTGTCCCTGGTTGCAATGGAGCCGCCAATTGGTTTTGAGGCGGATTACATTCGAAACGAAAAAGTTAAGGTATACAACACTGTCCGTCCCATGGATGAAGAATACATAGATACTTTCACTGTACGGGGTCAGTACGGGCCGGGCAAAATAAACCAGAAGGAGGTGCCGGGATACCGGAAGGAAAAAGATGTAACTCCTGATTCGCACACCTCAACTTTCTTTGCGGGCAAGTTTTTCATTGATAACTGGCGATGGGCCGGGGTACCGTTTTTCCTGCGTACGGGGAAACGGTTGTCCAGACGGGTTACAGAAATAAGCATCCATTTCAAACAGCCTCCCCTCAAGCTCTTCAGCACCGTATGCGAAATCCGGGAACCCAATATCCTTATGCTCAGAGTTCAGCCCCAGGAAGAAATCTCAATTAATATAGGGGTGAAATACCCCGGCATCGGCAATCAGCTTTACCCTGTAAATATGAATTTTAACTATGAAAAGGATTTCCCCGGAGACGTCCATTTTCCCCTGCCCTATGAAAGGCTTCTTATAGACTGCGTGAAAGGAGATCAGACGCTCTTTGCACGGCAGGACGGGGTTGAGGCCATGTGGGATGTTGTTGACCCCATAATTAACAGATGGAAAAATGCATCAACCCCGGATTTTCCTAACTACGCCTCAGGAACCTGGGGGCCCAAAGAAGCAGACGACATGATAAAAAGGGAAGGCCGCCAGTGGCGTATAAGGTAACTGCCACCTTGGAAAACAATATTACCAGGTTAAATAATGAGAAGAAAGAGGTTTTAGTTTTTAGCGGCTTAACTCAGATTGCAGACTTTGCATCTGAAAAGTTAATGGAAATTTCTAAAAAATCAATAAGGGACAAAGGGCGGTTTACCGTAGCCCTCTCCGGCGGAAAAACACCCGTAGCCCTGTATCAGGTACTTGCAGTCTTAAAAAAACCGTTACAGTGGGACAAAACCCACATCTTTATTGTTGATGAACGCTTTGTCCCTCCTGAGGACAAGGAAAGTAACTTCCTCATGATAAACCAGACTCTGTTAAAGCACATAAATATTCCATGGGAAAATATTCATCCGATATCAACCGCAGAAAATACTCCTGAGGCCTCTGCAATAAAATACGAAGAAGATTTGATTTCTTTTTTTAAACCGGCACAGGGAGAATTCCCCGTAATTGACCTTATTATTTTAGGCATAGGAGAAGACGGCCATACAGCATCACTCATGCCCGGCACCCCGTCATTAAGGGAAAACAGGCATATGACAACAGCAGTTTTGCCGCCGGATACATCCAAAAAGCAAAGAATTACTCTTACCCTTCCTGTAATCAACAATGCAGAAAAGATTATTTTTTTAGCTTCAGGACGCAGTAAGGCCCATATAATTAAGGAGGTAATTGAAGCGGAGAACAGCTCACTGCCTGCTGCCATGGTCAGACCGAAGAAAGGAAAGCCGGTCTTCCTGCTGGATGAAGAAGCAGCGTCACTCTTGTCTAAGGGTGAAAATATACACCAAGGAGGGATAAAATGCCAAAAGTAGAAGATACCCAGGAGAATGTAAATATATGTTTAAAGTTTTGCGGGTCATGTCCGACATATCCCGGCGTTGAAGGAGAGGCGCTATTCTGTGCCAGAGGCAAAAGCAGCGCCCCGAAAGCACAACAAGGTTGCAATTGTGGTATGTGTGATGTGCAGATTAAATACGGATGCACAGGCATGTACTACTGCATTGAAGGGCCTTGCCAATAAGTACAGGTTATTAAAAAACCGTACCGGGGCTGATTGAAAATCAGCCCCGGTAAAGAAATACGCTTATGGAAATAAAAGAGTTCGAGACCGAGATTATTGATGTCATCCAGAGAACCCATCACGTTAAAAGCTTCAGGTTTTCCGTCCCCAGGAATACAGATATAGATTTTAAGCCAGGCCAGTTTTTTGTAGTAACTATAAAGATAAAAGGCCAGGAAGCAACAAAACATTTTTCTTTTTCTATTTCTCCTACTGAAAAAGGATATATTGAGTTCACAAAGAGAATAACCGAAAGCGATTTTTCACTTGCATTAAACCAGCTAACAAAAGGGGACTGGGCAAGGCTCAAGATGCCTTATGGCTTCTTTACTTTCAACGGCGAATATGAAAAGATTGCGTTTCTTTCAGGCGGAATAGGCATAACCTGCATAAGAAGCATGTGCAAATCCGCAACTGACAAAAGTCTGCCTACAGACATGATCCTCCTTTACAGCAATAGAACAGAAAATGATATAGTGTTTCGTGAAGATTTCGCTCAGATGCAGGCAGAAAACAAAAAACTGAAAGTCTTCCATACACTGACCTCTCCTGATATAGATAAAAATTACTGGAAAGGGGAAACTGGGCATATTGACAGCAAAATGGTAAAAGAAAAGATACCTGACTATAAAGAAAGAGTGTTTTATATATGCGGCCCGCCTAAAATGGTCGATGCATTAAAAACCATCCTGTCAGATGAACTGAAAGCAGAAAAAGAAAAGATTAAATGGGAGCATTTTACCGGATACTGAGAAACAACCGTTATTAGTTATAAGTTATTTGTTATAAGCCTGGGAACTTCAGCCTGCTTGAAAAAAAGCATGTCATTCTTTAGAATCATGCTTGATGAGCATTTTACAGGAGATTTTAAGAAATAAGCGCGCTGAACTGAAGCAGACAAAGGGTCTTGTTCCCCT
>Ga0255052_10000190_pt1 | contig 46725 bp, 29 predicted proteins | sample JV7_2_21_MG_FD_188632 | JGI IMG/M metagenome (GOLD analysis project Ga0255052, IMG submission 188632) | Seawater microbial communities from Jervis Inlet, British Columbia, Canada - JV7_2_21 | ecosystem: Environmental > Aquatic > Marine > Inlet | place: Canada: British Columbia | collected...
ACTGTATCGTGAGACCGTCGATGCCTGCTCTGAGATTCTAAAGCCGGAACTCGATCTCGACCTGCGTGACGTGTTGTTTCCAGCGGAGAGCAAGGAATCCTGGGCGGAAGAGCAAATCGTCCAGACCCGGGTTACCCAACCTGCACTTTTTGTTACTGAGTACGCTTTGGCCCGACTTTGGATGTCGTGGGACGTTCAGCCGCACTCAATGATCGGACACAGCGTTGGCGAGTACGTAGCTGCATGTCTTGCCGGGGTCTTTTCCCTCGAAAACGGACTCAAACTGATTGCCGCTCGCGGCCGACTCATCCAGGAGCAACCTACGGGCACAATGCTCGCAGTGATGGCCGGTGAAGAAGCCGTTCGACCGCTGCTCGTTAGTGGCGTCACGATCGCGACCATCAACACTGCGGCGCTCTGTGTCGTGTCAGGATCCCACGACGACATTGCGTCGATGGAGACGGTTCTCGCTGATGCGAAAATGGAGTGTCGCCCGCTTCACACGTCGCACGCATTCCATTCGGAGATGATGGAACCAGTCGTCGCGCCGTTCACCAAACTACTAAAAGGTGTACAACTCAACGCACCGACGCTCCCTTTTGTTTCCAATTTGACCGGGAAATGGATTACCGACGAAGAAGCTACGGGCCCGGATTACTGGGCACAGCACATGCGGCGGGCGGTAAGATTTTCTGAGGGCGCGGAAGTGTTGCTGGGTCACCGCGATCAACAGGTACTACTCGAGGTTGGCCCGGGCGCGACGTTGACTTCACTGACTCGGATGAATCCCGCAAAACAGCCGGGCCATGTCATCGTCCCTACGCTCGCCTCCGCCCTGCCCGGCCAGCAACCCGAGATGGCTATCGTTCTTGCAGCTGTGGGACGTCTCTGGCAAGCCGGCGTCGACATCGACTGGAGCGGATTTTACGCCGACGAGAACCGGCGACGTGTGCCATTACCTACTTACCCGTTCGAGCGGAAGCGCTTCTTCATTGAACCTGGCCACATCGAGCACATGGCAACATCGCCGGCAAAGACTGGCGATCCGGACTCCGATACACCAGCGACGCTCGAATCTACATCTGCGCCGGCCAGTCCGCGCGAAGCAATTCAGGCGAGGTTGTGTGAGTGCCTGCAAGCATTATCTGGTCTAACTACAGATGAACTTGGGTCGAATGCCAGCCTTCTGGAGCTCGGCTTTGACTCTCTGTTGCTGTCACGTGCGGCTAATTCGATCGATGTCGCATTCGGCGTCACAATTGGAATGCGCCAGATCGCAGAAGAATTTCCCAGCATTTCCCGCCTCGTAGACTACATAGAAGCGGAGCTGCCCGACGACACCGATGTGACTGACACAGGCAATATGCGCTTGGAAACTAGTGTGGTGGATGATCCGGGAGCTGATATCACACTGCCGATGGTCGATGCACAACGCGAGATCTGGCTCGCGTCTCATATCGATGACGACATCTCCAGGACTTATAACGAATCGCGAATTCTCTATGTCAATGGACCATTGCGAGCCGATCTGTTGCGAGATTCATTCCAGGTCGTTGTTGATCGGCATGACGCGCTTCGCACCACGTTTGCGGAAGAAAGTTACAACCAGACAATCCTGGGCAACCTGCAGGTCAACCTGGCGATCGAATCTCTCGCGGACATCACTGACAACGTTGAGCAAGAGCAAAAACTCCACGAATTGGTCCGCGCGTCGACGACCAGGCTGTTCGATTTATCGGACGGACCGATGTTTCGCTTCAGTTTGTACGATCTCGGCAACGACAATTGGGCGGTTCTGCTCGTTATTCATCACCTGGTTGCCGACGGCTGGTCATGGGCTGTAATACTGGATGAACTTGGCGATATCTATTCCGCGCTTGCGAACGGCGATCAGCCGCCTACCCACCGAAATACGCAATACGCCGACTACGCCGCGTGGATCGACTCTCCGAAGCACTCTGCTCGCGCCGACTTGGCGGAACGCTATTGGCTCGAGCTTCTCGCTGACAAACCGGAGGAACTGGAACTTCCTTCGGACAGGCAGCGGCCATCTCGCAAGACTTACGAATCCGGCCAGGCGCGAGTCGAGCTGGATTCGGCAACAGTTAGCAACATCAGGGATGCCGCCCGGCGACTGGACTGCACGATATTTCACCTGCTAGCGACGTCGTTCTATGGTTGGCTCAGTCGCGTAACAGGCGGCGACGATCTCGTTGTTGCGGTCCCGACCGCTGGACAAATGGCCGCCGGAATTAGTGAGCTAGGACGTGCCGATCAGCTCGTCGGCCATTGCGTCAACATGCTGCCAATCAGGCTCAACGGCGACGTAGACTTGTCTTTCAAGAGCTCCCTGCAACGTACCAAATCTACATTGCTGGATGCTCGTGATCATCAGGACATTTCATTCCACAACCTGATTAACAAGCTCAGGTGGCCACGAGATCCGAGCCGTATTCCCCTGGCCTCTGTTTCATTCAATTTCGGACGTATTCACCAGGTCGAGATCGAGGGGCTGAAAACAGAAACGGATATTCCACCGAAAGCCTTCAACTTTTTCGACATTACCGTCGATATGTTTGAGGGCGATGACAGTCTTTGTATCGACTGCAAGTTCAACATCGATCTATTTGACGCATCAACCATAGCGCGATGGCTTTCGCAGTGGCAGCAGATGCTGTTTGCAGGCATGGATTCGCCAGGTACTTCGATTAGCAATCTGGAGATACTTGCCGACACCGAGCGGGACCAACTGCTCGTGGCAATGAACTCAACCAAACGTGATTTCAAGCGCGATGCCTGCCTGCAGCAACTGATCGAGCACCAGGTACAGGATACGCCGGAGCGCACGGCGGTTTCCTGTGGAGCAACATCCCTGAGCTACGCGGAACTGGACAAGCGAGCGAATCGCTTCGCCCGCGCACTGCGCGATCGTGGCATCGGCCGCGATGAACGTGTCGGCGTGTGCGTCGAGCGCAGTGTGGACATGCTGGCTATCGTACTCGGCGTTCTGAAGGCCGGCGCTGCCTATGTACCCCTCGACCCGTCTTTCCCGGACGATCGCCTTCGTTTCATGGCGGACGATGCCGAACTCGCCATCATTGTGTCCTCGGAATCATTGATAGACTGCTTCGAACTGGCGCGAGACAGGCAACTGCTGGTTGACGCCGATGCAGCAGTCCTGGGCTCGCTGTCTGGTGAACGCTTACCAGCAGATACGTCGCTCGACGCCCGACCCGAAGATCCCGCTTACCTGATCTACACGTCAGGCTCCACCGGCCAACCCAAAGGCGTCGTCGTTCCACACAGGGCTGTGGTGAATTTCCTGAATAGTATGGCGCACGAACCGGGCATGACCGATAAAGATGTGCTAGTCGCGGTAACGACACTTTCTTTCGATATCGCCGTGCTGGAACTCTATCTGCCACTGATACTGGGAGCCCGGGTTGTCATCGCCAGCAGGGATGAAGCAGTAGACGGATATGCGCTCAAGAACCTGATCGAAGAGAACGACGCCAGCATCCTGCAGGCCACACCGGTGACCTGGCGCCTGATGCTTGAGGCAGGCTGGACCGGTGGCACTTCATTCAAGGCACTGGTCGGTGGCGAGGCATTACCGAAAGACCTTGCAGACCAACTCATCGCCAACGACGTTGAGCTTTGGAACATGTATGGCCCCACGGAAACCACCGTCTGGTCAACCTGTGCGCGCATAAGTAATACGGCGGACGGAATCACTATCGGTACTCCCATCGATAACACGACCGTCTATATCCTGGACGAGCAGAAGAACTTGTGTCCGATCGGCGTTCCGGGCGAACTGTACATCGGCGGTGATGGCGTAACGCACGGTTACTGGCAAAGACCCGAACTAACGGCCGATCGCTTCATCAACGATCCGTATGGCGATTTCGTCGCCAGCAAGATTTACGGCACAGGAGACAAGGCTCGGTGGTTGGGCGACGGCTCGCTCGAGCATCTCGGAAGACTCGATTTCCAGGTCAAGGTTCGGGGCTTCCGTATAGAACTCGGCGACATCGAAACCCATATCGTCGAACATGCCACGGTACAGGAAGCTGTTGTCGTAGCAAGAGAGTATGGCCCGGGAGACCAGAGGCTCATCGCCTACTACGTCGCCAGGAATGCGCCGACAGATCTCCACGATCAATTGCGCCAGCACCTGTTCGGAGCGCTTCCCGAGTACATGGTGCCTGCCCATTTCGTTGCGCTCGACGAGCTTCCACGCACAAACAACGGCAAACTCGACCGCAAATCACTCCCGGACGTCATCGAAACAGCGACACCGCACCACCGCGACATCGCAGAGGCAACCACTGAGGTTGAGAAAACGCTTGCCACAATCTGGGCCGGGGTCCTGAGACTGAATAGCGTTGGAATCGACGAGGACTTCTTCGACCTGGGCGGCCATTCCCTTCTTGCGATGCAGGTAGGCACGCGTATACGCCAGGCGTTGTCGGTCACGCTACCGCTACGCGATTTCCTGGCTACACCGACTATCTCCGAGCAAGCCGAATTTCTCGAGTCCCTGCTCGGGCAGGAAGATGAACACCTCACGGAGAGGTTACCGGAACTCGATTTATGGGCGAGTACTGCTGGCCCAGCTAGGGTGCATGGAGAACGTGAGGAGATGGTGCTATGACGGTTGCGGCAATGCTGGCGGATTTGAGAAGCCGCGACATACACGTCTGGGCCGATGGCGATCAGGTGAGAGTCAATGGACCGGCAGGTTCCCTGACGACGGAATTGCAAGAGAAACTCAGGCAAAGCAAGGCCGCGATACTTGACTATCTGCTTGCGCCAGGCGATCTATCGTTCCCACAGCAAAGGCTTTGGTTTCTGGACCAGATCGAAATGGTCAACACGACTTACCTGATGCCGTGGGCCATGCGCATAGAGGGCACGTTGCACATCGACGCGCTTGAGAAGGCGCTGTCAGGTCTCGTGGAACGCCATGAGGCACTGCGTACGACGCTTCCGAATTTGGAGGCTAGACCTGTACAACATGTTGGCCGCGCGGAACTCATCTCGTTACCGGTACAAGATGTCAGCAACGATCCAGAGAGCCTTCATGCTCTGATGGATCAGGAAATGCACACCGGGTTCGATCTGGCGAACGGCCCACTATTCAGAGTTGTACTGTACCGACTGAGCGCTGAAGAGCATGTGCTGCTAATGCTACAACACCATGTTATCTCAGATGCCTGGTCTCTTAGCCTGATGGTCCGGGAGCTAGGCACGTTGTACGACGAGGCAAGGAATGGCAGTGTAAGCACGTTGCCGGAGCTGTCAGTCCAGTATCGCGACTACGCGCGATCCCTGCGCGAGTGGATGCAGGGTGAGACCCTCGACCAACAGCTCGATTACTGGCGCTCGCAACTCGAAGGCGCACCGCAGGTTCTGGATATTCCGACAGACCGACCCAGACCTTCGATAGAGTCTCACCGGGGGGCCTTGTATTCGTTTCCCATCGACCCGGCTGTGCGAAAGGGGCTCGGTGAACTCTGTCGCAGCGAAGGAATCACACTGTTCATGGTGCTGCTCGCTGCACTGGACATTCTGCTGTGGCGTTACTCCGGCCAGGATGACCTTCTCGTCGGCGTACCAATCGCGAATCGCGATCGCGAGGAACTTGAGGGACTCGTCGGCCTGTTTGTTAATACGCTGATCGTGCGCAATGACCTGTCGGGAGATCCGACGGTACAGGAATTGCTGCAACGCGTCCGTCAACGATGCCTGGATGCCTATGCACACCGGGAGTTACCTGTCGAAACTCTCGTCGAACACTTGCAGCCGACACGCGATCTAAGCCGCAACCCGATGTTCCAGGTAATGCTTGTACTCGAGAACAAATCCCAGCAACCGAGGTTCGAGGCGACTGGGCTCAAAGCAACGGCCATCGATGTCGACCGAAAGGCAACACATATCGACTGGACGCTGTATGTCGAAGAGTCCGACGAGGAATTACGAGGTATCGTCGAGTACGCCACCGATTCATTCGATACAGAAACCATTGCACGAATGTCGCAGCACTGGCATGCGATTCTCGAGGGAATGGTGTCTAACGCCGAAAGCACGATCTCCGAGTTGGCACTACTCACAGATGCTGAGCGCAAGCAGTTGGTCAACGAGTGGAATACGACTGAGCGAGAATACCCGGACCAGGACTGCTTACAGGAGCTAATTCAAAAGCAGGCCCGCCAATTCCCCGAAAAGACAGCGGTTGCCTGCGGCGAATCGACGCTTACCTATGCTGAACTGGACCTTCGTGCCAACCGCTTCGCAAATGTATTACGATCGCGCGGTGTGCAACGCGGCCAGCGAGTGGGCATTTGCGTGGAGCGCAGCACCAACATGCTGGCTGCCGTTCTTGGAATTATGAAAGCTGGCGCCGCCTACACTCCGCTCGATCCCATGTTCCCTGAAGAACGCCTGCGGTTTATGGCTGAAGATGCGGAACTGGCCCTGCTGGTATCCACGTCCGCACTCGCGACCTGCTTCGAGATTCCTCGTGACCGCCAGCTGTTGCTCGATGAGGACAAGGCCACCATCGACGGGCAACCGCCCGAACCTTTGGCACCGGACTCTGCGCTCGACGCGCGACCCGAGGATCCGGCCTATCTTATTTACACGTCGGGGTCGACGGGAAAACCAAAAGGCGTGGTAGTACCGCACCGCGCCGCCACGAACTTCCTGTCGAGCATGGCTCGCGAACCGGGCCTGGCCGAAGACGACGTACTCGTCGCTGTTACGACACTGTCTTTCGACATTTCGGTGCTGGAGCTATATCTACCTCTGACAGTTGGCGCGAAAGTAGTCATTGCAGACCGGAACGAGTCTGTAGACGGCGAGACTCTGATGGGTCTTCTCGCCAGTCACGGTGCCAACATCATGCAAGCGACACCGGTAACCTGGCGCCTTCTCCTCGAAGCTGGGTGGACCGGCGGCTCCGAATTCAAGGCACTGGTCGGAGGCGAAGCGTTGCCGAAGGACCTGGCCGAGCAACTCATCGCAAACGATGTTGAGCTCTGGAACATGTACGGCCCTACAGAGACCACAGTATGGTCGACCTGCGCCCGCATTACCGATATCGAATCAGGCATTACCATCGGCAAACCAATTGATAACACCGCAGTCTACATCCTGGATGAGCAGAAAAATTTGTGCCCTGCCGGCATCCCTGGCGAGCTCTACATTGGCGGTGATGGCGTTACTTCAGGGTACTGGCAACGACCCGAATTGACGGCCGATCGGTTCATCGACAACCCGCTCGATGACGCGCCTGCTGGAAAAATTTATGGTACCGGTGACAAGGCGCGCTGGCGTAACGACGGTTCCCTGGAACATCTGGGCCGACTCGATGACCAGGTCAAAGTCCGCGGTTATCGCGTCGAACTGGGTGAGATCGAGACACGAATCGCAGACCACCCCGACATCAAAGAGGCTGCCGTTCGACTTTGGGCCGTCAGTGAAGATGATGTCCGCATTGTCGCGTGTTGTATACCGGAAGAGCGCAAGCGTCTCTCGGCCGCGAGTCTGCGCAAGCATCTCAGGGCGCGCCTGCCTGAGTACATGATTCCGCAGTATTTCATGCCTGCCGACGCAATCCCGCTTACACCCAACGGCAAGGTCGACAGGCGGCAGCTGCCGACACCAGCTACAGCGGAAAGCACCATCGGCCAAATTGAACCACCTGCAAATGACCTCGAAGCTGCTGTTGCCGAGATCTGGACCGAACTGATTCAGCCAGCCCGCCCCATTGGCCGGCATGACATGTTCTTCGAAATGGGCGGGCATTCCTTGCTGGCGTTGCGAGCCCTGCGGCAGATGGAAGGAAAGTTTGGCGTGAACCTTGACTTCCGCGTACTATTTCAGGAGAACGTGGCCGAGATCGCAACGCGCTTTCAGGCTCAAACTGTCGCTGATGTCGGCAGCCGCTAGGGAATAGACCAACTCCATGCATGAAGCCTTTTTTTTCGGGCCGACAGATCGGCAGATCTTCGGTGTGTATCACCCCGCGCTCGGAATAGACACGGGCGTTCTCACCGTTATTTGCCCGCCGCTCCTTTCCGAACTCAATCGGACGCACTCGGCGTTGCGTAATCTCGCGGTCGCGCTTGCTCAGAAAGGCCAGCATGTGCTTCGTTTCGATTACACCGGCACAGGTGATTCCCACGGACACCTTGCCGATGCTTCGATGGCGCACTGGGTTGAGGACATTCAAATTTCTATCCAGGAGGGCCGCGATTTGACGGGATGTCGAGCCGTGCGAGTGCTGGCCGTACGTGCGGGAGCCTTGCTGGCATGTAACTCAGTGGGCTCTCAGGTCGACATAGACCGCGCAGTCTTGTGGGACCCGATCGCGAGTGGTACCGAGTACTTAAGCACATTGGATCGCGAACAGGCGAGCGTTATCGACACGCATCATTATCTGAGCCGTGCTGAGCAAGCTCAGGTATCCAGCGAATACTCAATTTACGGAATGTCGGCAGGCATGTTGTCGGATATTAAGGCTATTAACTCCGGTGTTTACCAAGCCATCGACGCGAAGAAATTCCGAGTGGTCTGTACGTCGTCGGCCGGGCAATTTCCAGTCGAAAACGCAACTGAGGTAGTTGTTCCATTTGAGTGCTATTGGGAAACCAAGATTGACGGTGTCGTCTTTTCACAGCCGGTCCTTGAACAATTATTAACTGGCTTGACTGCTGCATGATCGAAGAACCACTACAATTCGGTGACGGCGGACGCTTGTTCGGAATCCTGACAAAAGCGGAAAGGCCCGCCAACGCAGCGTCAGATTCACGTATCTTCGTCTTCCTGAATGCCGGGTTGCTGCCCCGCGCAGGACCACACCGTTTACATGTCCGCATCGCCAGGGAACTCGCGGAAATTGGAATTCACTCCCTGCGCGTCGACTTCGCAGGTCGTGGTGACAGCCTGCCGCCCGCAGAGGGCCCTGACCAGAGGACTGTCGCCGCGGACTTCGTCGAAATAATGCGGCTCCTGGAGTCAGAACTTGGCGACATCGAAGTTGTGCTGGTCGGCCTCTGTTCCGGCGCGGACAATGCGGTCAGGCTGGCGCCACAAGACAGGAGAGTCACCGGACTCGTACTACTGGATCCTGTTTGCGACCAGGACCCTGGCTTCCGCTCCCGGGCATTGCGTTACTCTACGCGTGCCCTGCTACGAAAGTGCACCACTCCATCAAAGTACCTTCCATGGATCAAACGCTGCATGGCCGCAATGTTCGGCACGAATGACGATGCGGACGGGTCGGCGGACAATCTGTCTCTTCGCGACCTTCCAACTACCGAACAAACACGAGATGCGCTCACCACAGTTCGTGAACGAAACGGCAAAGTACTTGCTGTCTTCACGCAATACGCACTCGAATATTACAACCAGCTCGGACAGATGGGTGACGTGCTGGAACTTGATGATTACGACCAGTTCTGTACGGAACGATTCTGGCCGCAAGTCGAACATACTTACCCATTTGAGCAACACCGGCGCCAACTTATCGACGCGATCAAATCCTGGGCGTCCTGAAAGACCCAGTTGACATAAGTTTTGCGCAAATCTCGACGACAACAAATTCTCGCCCTGTCGTCGTTCCGCGACAGAGCTGAATCTTCAAGCAGGCTTTAACTTATTCCCGAAACCTCGAAAGTTGTTGAGGATTGTGTCTGTACTCGCAGACATATTGCTTCGGGTTCGAGTGGCGGACATTCATCTGATTTCGAAACTAAATTCCGTAAACCATTGTTAATCCGAGGCTAAATTATTATTGGCATGAATACTGCTTAACTTATGAGCAGGTGTGACCGATGATGAATGGGCACCGCAGCGAGCGATAAGAAGACGTTCGATTGCGACTCCACGCGTAGATCAGGTGACAACCAAACACGGATCACATGCGGCAAATGCCAAATTGTTGTCTGAGCACTTGCCCTTTCCGCACTGCTTGATATATTCCGAGCAACTGCACAAAGGCAAACCCGCTGAAAGGTGGGGACGCAAAGCTTCCGGTCTACGGGATTTTCCTACGACAGCGGGGCCGCCAGAACCACGGTCGACTTTTTCGGCCTGGGCGCCTCAGAGGGCAACCGCCCTCCATCTGTCTCTCGAAAATTGTGGCCCGGAATCGTTAGAGACCGACGCAAGGTACGAGACAGACAAATGACTACACGATTGAATCGACAAATTTTGGCGATCTGCGCCATTTTCTTCACCTCTTTTCTAGGTGGCTGCGTGTCCCAGAGTGATTCTGAGACCGATGTGACATCCGACACCAACCCGGTCGTGAATAGCCCTCCCGTGATATCCGGCTCTCCACAAAATGCCGTGACCATGGGAGAAAGCTACTCATTTACACCGACGGCCTCGGACCCTGATGGCGACCAATTGACATTCAGCGTAACGAATAAGCCATCCTGGGCCACCTTCGATGGCGCGACCGGTACATTGTCAGGCACGCCAACACTGGGCAATGTCGGCATGTACGCAGACATTCAGGTTACGGTCAGTGACGGCGAGTTAGACTCGTCTCTTCCGGCGTTCCCAATCGACGTTGTAGAGGTAGCGCTTGGATCGGTAACCCTGTCGTGGACCCCGCCGACACAGAATGTAGATGGCAGTACGTTCTCCGATTTGATTGCATATCGCATCTACTTTGGCAGCGAGTCCGGCAACTACTCCCGCTCAGTACAAGTCGACAACCCCGGAGTCGCATCATATGTAATTGATAACCTAGTTCCGGATACCTATTACTTTGTTGCCACATCAATCAACAGTCAGGGCATGGAAAGCGCACATTCGAACGAGGCCATAAAGCAGGTGCCGCAGCAATGAGCGACACGCACAGATCGAGTTCAATCGAATGGAATTTACCTCAAGGAATAATAGACTACAGGTGCACAGTGAAACGTAATCGGATACTACAGTTTTTCGTCCTCTTTTTTGTCATGACGCTTGCGAGCGTGTCGTTCGCGATTCCCGCATTTCCCGGGGCTGAGGGTTTCGGCGCTGATAGCCTTGGCGGCCGCGGCGGCCGCGTGATCAAGGTAACCAACCTAAATGACAGCGGTTCCGGTAGTTTCCGTGAAGCGGTCACTGCATCCGGCGCTCGGATAGTCGTTTTCGAAGTCTCAGGCATCATCAACCTGAACTCCGACATTCGAATTACCCGGCCATACCTGACAATTGCCGGGCAGACATCGCCTGGCGGTGTCCTGATTACAGGCCGTCGTACCGTTGTCCAGGCGCACGACGTCATTGTCCAGCATATGCGATTCCGCGTAGGGCCTCCTCGCAATGGCGCCAACGGCGATACACTGGATGCGCTGGTTCTTTATGGGCCGGGCGCCAATCATCCTCCTGGCGTCCGCGACGTGATCATTGATCACTGCTCGTTCAGTTGGGCTACCGATGAGGTATTCTCGACTGCATACGGAGCAACTGACTTCACAGTGCAATGGAGCGTTATTTCCGAGGGTCTGAAAGACGGTCACCCCGAAGGCGACCACAGTAAGGGTGCATTCTTCGCTGGTGGTAGTGTTGAAAACGACGTTCGCGGTTCGTTCCATCACAACTATGTTGCTCATAACAGTGCCCGAAACCCTGAGATTCAACACAATTTGAGCAACAACGGGTTCAGTATCCTCATGGATATCCGCAATAACGTTATCTACAACTTCTATAGCGCGTCTGTAGGCAAAATTTCACGCGACGCGAGCGTCAACCTTGTCGATAACTACGTCAAGCCTGGTCCGGAGTCCACCGCGAACGCATTTGAATGGCGGCACTCGGCATCCGGCACACCGCGGCCGACGATTTATGCTTACCGCAATATTGGCACCACGCAAGACGGCAGCGACCCGGCAGCGTGGAATATTGCTTCGGGTTTTTCGACATCGCAGACGACGCCCACTGGCTGGCGAGCGAGCGTCCCGCATCCCAACGATCCGGTCACGACTACGGAGATGACGAGCCAGTATGCGCTGGAGATCCTTGATTCAGTCGGTGCATCAAAACCAGTCCGAGACAGCGTCGACTCTCGAGTCGTCAGTGATTTCCGGAACGGATCGGGACGAATTCCCAACACCGTACGCTATCCGGAAGACTATCCGACATTTGCCAACCCGTCCGCGCCTGTCGACAATGACGACGACGGCATGGCTGACGACTGGGAGATCGCAAATGGCCTCAACACATCGTCAGATGACTCCGCCCTGGACCAGGATAGCGACGGCTATACGAACATCGAAGAGTACTTGCACCACCTGGCCGATGCGGTTTCGAATGGGCCGCAGGCGAGCCGGCCAGGCGCACCTCTTGCCCTTGTCGCTCAGTAGCCCGCCCGGGAATCTGCGAGTCTTGGCGCGACGCGGTGCGATCCGCGGCGCAGATGCACCTTTCCGGATTCAGATTCCGCATCCCCGGTCGCAACCGAATGCGCCTTCTTGAGCAGCGAATAAACGATAACGGCCAGCGCTATCTGCCACCAGAAGAACTCGTAGTAGATTCTTGAATTCACCATGCTCGAGAGAAGAACCGCAAAGAATGCGACGTTCATCGCGAAGACGTGCTCCTTCCACAATGGACCATCGCGGGCCTGCTTGGATGCCAACTTGAAGCTCCTGCGCAGGACCAGGACCGTATGGGCACACATACCAAGCCAGAGTGTGAGGCCCAATACACCCTGCTCTACAAGCACCTGCAGATACGAATTATGTGCAGACCGGGTGCCGTACTCAGCGTCCGGATGATACGTCAAAACCTCATCGGGCATATAGAACCGCGCCAATTCCGAGAAGCCCCCTGATCCCACGCCGAGAGGGTGGTCACTGGCCATCTCCAGCCCGTACAACCATATCTCGGTTCGTCCGCTGGACAGATTCCTGGCTATACCTTCATCTTCGATCGCTTCTCCAATGCCGACGAGCGTGGCGACACGCGTGGTAAATTCGTCATCGGTTAGGTAGAGAAAGGCAGGAATCGCCAGGATCATGGCCAGTATGACTTTTTTTCGCATCTGGCTATCGGCGACAAGTATCGTCGCACCGACAATTGCCCCCACCAGTGCAACCATTCCGCCACGACTGTTGCAAAGGATAAACGCATTAACAATAAAAGGAAGCGCCAACAGGCTGACTGCTCTCTCGTACCATTTTCCGCTCTTGACGAACACGGCCACCAGCGGTAAGACGCTTGCGATAAGCAACGCGAATTCATTCGACTGATTGGCGTCGGCTGTTCCGATTCCCTCGAGCCTCCCGTGCACTCGCTCGCCATAGACAAAGGCCATAACGGAAAGCCACCCCGTGAGACCCACAATCGCCAGCAAGAACAATCGCAGCTTTTCAAAGTCTGTGATCGACTTGATCAGGACAAAGACAATCAAGCCATAAGTGAAGAAAAGATACAGATGGTCCTTGGCCTCTACCGGACTCAAGGCGTTGGTAAACGATACAATCGCGCTCAGGACGAAAAACCACGGCATCCACTTGGCGCAAGAAAACTCGTGATCGGAAGTTTTCTTCCAGTGAATGGCGATCGACGCCAGCAAAACAGCGGAGGTAATCAGTGACCAGCGACCAAACGGCAGGTAATTTGCCCACCAGTTCAATCGAGGATTTGGCGTATTAAAATATATGTTCGCGTACGCAATCAAACCCCAGAACGGAGCCCGGAAAAGCGCCATGAAATAGCTGGCGAAATTCACCGAAAGGAATGCGAGTGCGGTCAACATAGATTAATGTAGAGAATGACCTTTTTGCACACTCATCGCAACGACTCAGGTCACCCATGACAGCGGAACTGGCCCAAGGAATCACCGCCGAAGATTCCGTATAATTCCATTTTCATCCAAGCGAATGAATATGTGCGGGATATACGGAAATTTCCGCTTTAAAGGCGAACTGGACATCAATCAGTCCTTCAGCGCCTTGCGGCGACTGGACCACCGGGGACCGGACGGATTCGGGTTTGAATTCGGCCGCATTGGCGACCGAGTTGGAGGGATTCAACACAATTCAGTGCCGCCATCGCTAGGATCTGAATCGGCGGACTATTTTCTCGGGCACACCCGACTGAGCATCGTCGACCTCAGCGAAGGTGCCTTTCAGCCTATGGAGAGTGCCTGCGGCAGATACTCGGTCTCGTTCAACGGCGAGATATACAACTACATCGAGCTTTGGCAGGAACTCCTGGCACTGGGATGCGACTTCAAAACAGACCATTCCGACACCGAAGTCATCCTCAATGCTTACCGCACCTGGGGCCCGGATTGCGTGACACGTTTCCGCGGCATGTTCGGTTTCGCCATACTTGACCGTCAGGAGTGGACTTTATTTCTTGCCCGCGATCGAATCGGCCAAAAGACGATCTATTTTGAGGCTACCGAGAATAGTTTCCAATTCGCGTCGGAGCTTCCCCCAATTGTCCGTTACGACGGCAAACGACACATCAATGCAGACGCGCTCAACCTGTACCTTGTCTTGGGTTATATCCCCTACCCACATTCAATATATAGGGGGATCCAGAAACTTCCACCGGCCACGTACGTGCTCGTCGATCTTCACGAGAATAAAGTCAGGCAGGTCGAGTATTGGGACTTGGATTCATCGATCGACAACAGCATCGGCAATTCCCAAGCCGTAGATTTGACCAAGTCAGTTCTTCGGGAGTCCGTCAGCCTTCGCATGCGGGCAGATGTCTCGATGGGTGCATTTATTTCCGGCGGTACGGACTCAACACTCGTGGTCAAGTATATTTCCGAAGCAGGCGAAGGAAAGCTGGATATCTACGGCGCGGACTTTCCTGGTACTGATCGCAGTGAGAAAGAGTACATCGTCCAGGCTGCCCAGAAATACGACCAGAATCTCAAGCTGTCCGAACTGGATCTCGCACATACGAAGAATATTCGAGATATCGTCAACGTTTTCGACGAGCCGTTCGATGGCGCATCGTCGATTGCACTCTTTGATTTATTCAAGGATGCGTCCAAGGACCACAAGATTATCCTGACTGGCGATGGCGGGGACGAGATGTTCGCAGGCTACACGCGCTACCTGAGATACCCGAACCGTGCATTCACACTGGCAATGCTACGGCGCCTTATATTGCCAAAGCTGGTTTTCGGCCTATTGGCCCGCATCGGCCTTCTGCCTGAACGCCTGAAGTCCCTCAAGGCGCTGCTCGATGGCAATTCAATCTCAAACTTCACCGGCCTCGACTCAGATCTCGAATTCGCAGCGCTGCTGAAAGACGAGTATCGGCGGGACGACCTCCAGAAGGACATTCATCACACGGCTCTGGTCAACAAGGTCGGCAACAAACGACTGTCGCCAACTAAACGGTTGCAGTATCTCGAGTTGAAGACCATCCTTCCAGGCCGCATGTTGTACAAGCTGGACCGTTTTTCGATGTTTTATGGTGTCGAGGCCCGGTCTCCATTTCTCGACCACCGGCTTGCGGAACTCGCGTATCGACTACCTGACAATGTGACAATCAACAACGGTGTGGCCAAAGCTGTTCTGAAGAAGATATTGTCGGAGGATTTTGACGATGAATTCGTGCACCGGACCAAGAAGGGGTTTGGCAGTCCACTGAGTAAGTGGTTCCGGGAGGGAGACGAAGAATATATTTTTGCCGTGCTTTCGGACCGAGGAAGTACCATTTTCAATTTTCTCGACTTCGAGGCGACATTCAACCTGGTCAATTCCCTCAAGCGTTCGACAGAAGGACCAAAACAGAAGAAACTCTGGCGTCTCTTGGTACTCGCGCACTATTTCGAGAACTACAGGGACATAATCGCCGTGCCCGCATAGGGCCAATATGTACTGAGAGAAAGGACCCAGACACATCAGCAAGGATCATCTCCTCCGTAGAATCGTCAGGAACTCCGGGATCATCTTGACCGGGAACGTGGCTGCGTCTGCGCTCGGATTGCTGTCATTCGCAATAATGGCTCGGTCTCTTGGACCTGAATTGCTGGCATATTTCGCTTTGGCACAAGCCTACGCGTTCATCGTCAACAATATATTCAACGTGCAGACCTGGGAGTCATTGATCAAGTTCGGCCAGATGGACAGCAAACCGAACCAACTGGCTGAGGCGATCAAAACCAATGTACTAATCGACGTTGCTGGCGCAATGCTGGCATTCATTATTGCAATTGGCGTAGCCGAGCAGGTAGGCACCGTGCTCAACTGGGACTCCGATCTTGTGCAGCTTTCGTACGCCTACAGCTTCACGATTCCGTTTACGCTTACGACACTGACGATCGGCGTCCCGCGCCTATTCAACAAGTTCGCTGTAATCGCCAAACTGCAATTTGTCATGGCCGCACTGAAGTTGAGCGTTGTGGGAATAGTATATTTACAAAACGGTAGTGTTCTCTCGTACACAATGGCATACATAGGGACGGAGATGCTGGTCAATGCCGGTCTGATCGTATACAGCCTTTATCTCCTCAAACGTAAGCAGGTCATTGATTGGCGGCGCACCAAGATTCGATTAGATAGTGATCAATTGCGATTTCTGTGGTGGACGAACCTTCGGACAATCGTCCGCATACCTGTCCGCCAACTGGACGTGCTAATTATAAACCAGGTCATGTCGATGAACACCGTCGGCATTTACAAAGCATACAAGGAGATTCTCGGAATCATCGGTCGTCTGGGCGACCCGATTAACCAGGCGCTCTATCCCGAGTACTCGAAGTTACTAGGCAAAGGCAAGACGACCGAAACGGTATCAGTGACAAAGCGCCTGATGAAAATCCTTGGAATCGTTTCCGCAGTAACCTGCGTCGGATTCCTGGTAGCATCAGCCCCGATAATTGAGACGTTTCTTGGCGCCGAATTCCTATTGCTCATCTCGGCGTACTACGTCCTCGTTGTACTAAACTGCATCAACCTCTTTCTGACGCCAATTAACTCGCTGTTCATTGCGGCAGGATTTGCCCGCTACAGTTTTGTCGTCGTCCTGTTCAACAATATCCTCTACCTGGCCGTCGCCCTGATCGGTGGCATCCACCTCGGGATCTACGGTATCGTGCTGGCGTTTGCCGCACAGATGACCTTCAATCAGGGAATGAAGATCGTGTTGATGAGGCGCTACTCCACAGGCTGGGGCAGTGTCATACGCTGACCCGAAACGAGAGATGGGCCAAAAGTCCGGGGAAATCTGTTTTCTCGTGTTCTCCGACGACTACGGTGAGCATCCCTCCAGTTGCCAGCATCTTTTCCAGCATATTTCGGAGAATCATCGGGTCCTGTGGGTCAATACCATCGGAATGCGCAATCCCAACCTGACCATGCGCGACATTTCCAAGATATTCACCAAGGTCGGCGGCATGTTGCGCAGTCTCCTCGGCGGAAGAAATCGCTCCACAGCCGGCAATTTTGACAGCCTGGTTGATTCGAATATTACAGTCTGCCAACCGTTTATGTTGCCTTACGCGAATATCGGTATTTTCAGGGCGCTCAACCGCATTTCCGTAACAAGGCACGTCAACAATAAACTTACCCAGCTCAAGCTGGATCAGCCTGTCATGGTTGTCACCGCTCCAAACGCCTGCGACTACATCGGTGCTTTTGCTGAATCCAGAGTTGTCTATTACTGCGTTGATGAGTTTTCCGAATGGCCAGGCGTACAGAGGGAGCTGGTGACCAGTATGGAAAGTCAGCTACTTCACCAGTGCGACGTATTCGTCGCTACGTCGACTAAATTGCTCAACAAGTTCGATCGGCACGGCGAGACATCGTTGTTGCTCACCCACGGTGTCGATGCGAAGCTGTTTGCCGACAGTACTCTTTCGGAACATGGTTTACTGGCTGATATCCCGAAACCCAGAGTAGGTTATTTTGGACTGTTTGATGATAGAAGCGACCAGGACTTGCTGTACGAAGTCGCGACCAAAATGCCGGATGTTTCGTTCGTCATCACCGGCAGCACAGAGACTGACGTTTCCCGCCTCGCAAGTCTCGGCAATATGTACTTCACAGGTAGCGTACCGTTTCTCGAAGTGCCGAAGATCGCCGCCGGATTCGATATTTGCATGCTCCCCTACAAACTCAACGATCTGACTGATGCGATCCAACCGCTCAAATTCAAGGAGTACATCGCAACGGGCAAGCCGATTGTAAGTACACCTATCAAAGAAGCCAGGGGATTGGCGGGTTACATAGGATTGGCCGCCACTGCGGATGAGTGGACAGCACTAATCCGGCGGAATTTAGATGGGTATCACCCGACAAGTGACGCGCAGCGACACTCTTTTCTCCACGATGAGTCGTGGGCGAGCAAAGCGGAACGGTTTCTGGATCACTGCCTGCGCTAACAAGTGCAGGACGAGCTCACTACCTACTCCTGGTACTCAATACGTAGCAATGCTGCGGCAGCCGCGGCACCATTAAAGGACTCCGCAACTCTCGAACCCGTTCCAGTAACGATGATGACCAGGGAGTTGCCATTGGACCATCCTGTCCTGTCGACAATCTCCTGCACTACCGGGGCAAGGTCTGGCGTTCTTTGCTCCGGGCCAGCCTGTCCAACCGTGCTCCAGGCCGGCGGGTTCCACGGCACCGCAGCGACCGTCCTGGCGCGTGACGAGATGTTGCTGTTGGCTCCAGCGAAGGTTATCGCGTTGTCGGTGGCCTCGCCCTGAAGTGATAACGACGTGGCAACCGTGGACGTTTCATCGACCTGGAATTGTACAAACACATTGAGGATCGTAGCTCCTTGCGGAATCGTCAGGCCGTTGAACCGCATGCCCACAGTCTGCGCATTCGCATCCTGCACGAGCTCAAGGTCACTGCTGGTCAGGCCGATACTACCCGTTGGGCCTTCCTCGGCATCATCTGTGCTGGCCGCTACCCTGACCTCGAATACTCCAGTACCCGGCGCCGGGTTCACCGTGACGGTTACGTCGGCTGAGGATTGCAGCAGACCATCGCTGGCCGAGAGTCTCAGGACATAGGCGCCGGAGGCAGAAAACGTTGCGGACGTGTCGACGGCTGTCTCGTTGGCAAATACGACACTGCCCGGGCCGGTGACCATATTCCATGATGTCGTGATGTTGGCGGGAGCCGGCAGTCCATCGTCGCTGATAGTACCGTCCAACAATGCCGCATTCGGCAGAGTGACGGCCTGATCAGACCCAGCTGATACCTGCGGCGGTGTGTTGCCTGACCCACCCTCGAACTCAATGTGCAACAGTGCTGCACCGGTTGAATCACCGTTAAACGACTCGGCGACTCGTTCGCCTGTGCCCGAAATAATGACAGCCAGTGAGTTGCTGCTCGTCCACCCGCCGCGATCCACGACTTCCTGGATCAGCGCAGCGATATCAGGGCTTTGCTGACCCGGACCTGCTTCACCAACCGTACTCCAGGCAGGCGGGTTCCATTGAACCGATGCCAACGTGGTTCCCCTCGACAGGATATCTGCCGCACCTCGACCAAACGTCCCGGCGTTATCTGTCGCTTGCGCGCGCAAGGTCAGTGACGTTGCCGTCGTTGACACTTCGTCGACCTGGAATTGCAGGTGTGCATTTAGAATGTTCGCGCCCTGGGGAATCGTGAGACTGTTAAACCGCAGTCCAATTGTTTGATTACCCCCATCGAAAACCATCTCGAGATCGCTGCTGGTCAGGCTCGCGTTTCCGCCGCTGACCTGCTGTTCGGCATCGTCCGTGCTTGCCGCGACGCGAATGTCGAGAGTCGTCACTACGCTCGGTGCACCGACACTAATGGTGACCTCGTCCGCAGCCTGCGCCGCCCCGTCATTCGCCGTAAGTCGCAGGACGTAGCTGCCGGCGAGCGAGAAACTTGCTGTCGTGTCGACTGCCGAAGCGTCGCTGAATGTAACGACGCCCGGACCTGATTCCTGGCTCCAGGTCGTCGTCACTGATGCAGGACTCGGAATGCCGTCATCGCTTACAGTACCGTCGAGCACCGCACCCGCCGGTAGGGTAATCGCCTGATCATCACCGGCGGCTACCGTTGGTGGTGTATTGGCGCCGATTGATGCCACAGGCCCGAGTGGCGAACTCGCGACGGGCAAACCCACCAGCTCACCTGTTGTGGCAACTGGTGTCACTTCGAAGCGAATATTCTCTCCGACGTCGATTGCGGCGAGAGCGTAGTCACGCGCTGTCGCACCGAATATCGGCCCTGAATCCGTAAACCATTGGAATGTCGAGGTTCCCTCCAGGTCGCCATCAACATCGGAAAAACCGTAATTGCCGGTAAGCGTCTGACCCTCTATCGCTACACCGGCGATACTTACCACCGTCGCGACAGGCGGCGTATTTGGAATCTCTACCGGCCCTACTGGCAAACTCTCGGCAGGCGTACCCGCCAATACGCCAGTAAGCGCGACAGGTGTGACTTCGAATCGAATATTCTCACCAACATCGGCTGGTCCAAGAACGTAAGTTCGCGTATCCGCGCCAGCAACGGCGCCTGAATCAGTCAACCAGCGGAACGTCGAGACGCCCTCGAGGTCGGCATCTGCATCGTTAAAATCATAGTCGCCGACGAGGGTTCCACCTTCAACCGGCAAACCGCTGAGGCTGACGTTGTTTGCGACCGGTGCCGAGTTAGGAGCCTGCACAGGACCCAGCGGCAAACTTGCAACAGGCGTGCCAAGCAACTCGCCACTTGCCGCTACAGGCGTCACCTCAAAGCGGATGTTCTCACCGATGTCACCTGTCGCGAGAAGATAAGACTGCGATGTCGCCCCGGGAATGACGCCGGCATCGGTCAGCCAACGAAACGTCGAGACACCCTCCAGATCGCCGTCTACATCGGAGTAACCGTAATCGCCAATAAGTGTCTCACCCTCGAAAGCATTGCCGGTGATACCAACCGAACTGGCAACAGGAGCACTGTTGACAGCTTGCACCGGACCGAGCGGAGTACTTTGCACAGGCAAACCCTGCAACTCACCAGCGGACGCTACTGGAGTAACTTCGAAGCGAATATTTTCTCCAACGTCACCTGGCTGGATAACGTAAGTCGCCGTGGTCTCACCTGAAATCACGCCGCTGTCCGCTAACCAACGAAATGTTGACGTCCCCTCGGGATCACCATCATTATCAGAATACGCATACGACCCTGTCAGCGTTTCTCCAACAACCGCGGTACCGGACACATCGACCCCGGTTGCAACCGGGGCATCGTTTGTCGGGCCGCCCTCAGCGTACTCCACATGCAGCAACGCAGCAGCCGCAGACGCGCCGTTGAACGACTCCGCAACACGTGAGCCAGTGCCAGTTACGACGAGTGATAAGGCATTGCCACTCGACCAGCCAGGTCGTTGTACAATTTCCTCAATGATGGCACCGATATCCGGAGTTCTTTGATCCACGCCTGCCGCACCGACATTATTCCAGGCCGGGGGAATCCACGGCACTCCTGCCACCGTGCGGGCCCGCGATGAAACATCGGAATTGGTGGTAGAGAACGGCGATGATGAATCGATCGCTTCTCCCTCGACCAGCAGCGACGTCGCAACAGATGTCGCTTCATCAACCTGGAACTGCACAAATGCATTCGATACAGTCGCGCCTTGCGGTATTGTGACACCGACAAAACGGATTCCTACGGTCTGCGCGTTGCCGTCCGAAATCAGTTCCAGATCGCTGCTTGTAAGATTTATTCCGCCAGTAGTGTTTTCCTCGGCGTCGTCTCCGCCGGCAGCAACTCGAACGTCAAGCGATGCCTCACCACCTACACCAATAGCGACAATTGTTACTTCATCTGATGAACGAAGTTCACCGTCCGTTGCGGTCAGGCGAAGTACGTAAGTACCAGCCGAGGAGAAATTCGCAGTCGTGGCTGCGGATGCAGCATCGGCGAATACCACAGACCCTGGTCCTGATACGTAACTCCAGGTTACCAACAATGATGGGGGAGACGGGATGCCGTCATCGGTTGCAGACCCGTTAAGAGCGGCATCGACGGGTAGAGTGATGACCTGGTCGGTACCCGCTGACACAATCGGCCGCGTGTTGCCGGGACTGCCCGCATATTCGATGTGCAGCAATGCTGCCGCCGCCTGCGTGCCGTCGAAGGACTCCGCGACTCGTTCGCCGCTGCCCGTAATGATGAACGCCAACGCTTGCCCGCTACCCCAGCCGCTGCGATCCACGACCTCCTGAATAATGGAAGACAAATCCGGCGTGCGCTGATCCAGATCCTGCTCATTCACGGTATTCCAGGCCGGTGGTGACCAGGCTATCGAAGCTACTGATCTGGTGCGCGAAGAAATATTGGCAAAAGCCGTTGTGAAGTTTGCTGCATTGTCGGATGCGTCACTCTCGATGACCAGGTTTGTCGCGACATTTGTCGTTTCATCAACCTGGAACTGCAGGAATGCGGCGGTAATCGTCGCGCCATGCGGGACGTCCACGCCCGGATAACGCAACCCTATCGTCTGTACGCTGCCATCTGTCACCATCTCCAGGTCACTGCTGGTCAGCCCTGGAGCGCCACCGGCGCTTTCTTCAGCATCATCGACGCTGTTTGAGATACGCGCCTCATAAACGATCGTTCCGCTGCTGCCGCTTGCCGAAATCGAGACGTCATCCGACGTCTGCAGCTCGCCATCAAATACACTCAGGCGAAGCACGTAATCGCCGGGGAGCGAAATAGTGGCCGTTGTATCAACCGCCGAAGAGTCGGCAAATGTCGTAGTTCCCGGGCCGGACACCTGGCTCCACGTTGCAACCAGAGACGGTGGGGCCGGAAGGTCGTCGTCAGTTACCGTGCCATCAAGGACGAGAGTATCGGGCAGGACGAGAGACTGGTCCGGGCCGGCAGATACAACCGGAGCTGCGTTGCCAGTCGTTATTGCGGGCAGAATATACTCGTAAATCTTGCCGTCGTTCTCGTTTGAATTATCGTTGTTGTCGACACCACGGTCGGCAATCCACAGATTTAGCACTCCGGGATCCACACTTCCCGGTGCGAGCGTCAAACCACCCGGATCGACATGAACAACCGGTAGATCGATGTGTCGCACGAGGACGCCGCTCGTCGTAACCTGCGCCACCCGGTTTGTCGGGCTGCCGATTATGTACAGCTGCCGGCCGACAGGGTCGAAGTCGATCCCCTCAGGGTCTGTTACGCCAAGAGCCGCAGTATCGAAATTCGTGACCAGGTCGTCTCCCGCCGGCGGCACGCCATCAAATACTCCGTTGGCTCCGGATTCGACGCGATAAACTTCCGATCCCACGCCCTCGGCAATGTAAATGACCTGTAGTTCGCTGTCGAAAGCAATGCCTTCCGGATCGTTGGAACCGAAAGGCGTTGTGTCTATCTCACTGAAAACATCGTCTGGCGTACCGAAAGCGCCATCGGCCCCGGCAGCGACTTCATAAATTTCGCTGCGGTTATCATCAGAATAAAACAGATGCTGATTTACCGAGTTGTATGCAACGCCGGTGGGTTCCGTCGACCAGGCGAGCGAAGAGAAGGTATCGAGTAGGGTACCTGCAGTGTTTATCTCGAACTGATTGACCCCTTGAAAGATCGTCATCTCATTGACTTCCGAGTCGGTGATCAACAACGTCCCGGAATGCTCGATGTACGCACCGCCCGTGGAATCCGGACTTGGCGGATCAAATTGTGAGGAATCGATAATCTGCACAAGGATCGCGTCGTCAGCGGCAGCGATCAATGGCAACATCAGCGCGAGAAGCCACACTAGCCCTCGCCCTGCTATCTTCTCTCTAACGCTGAGCTTGGCACCGGCAATCATTTTCTGTCACCGGCATCAATCGACAGCTCCGTCACGCGTCGTTCCGTCGCGACAAACAGGTGAATGATTGATGGATCGTCTGTGTAATCCAGGCTCGGTGCGAAAACAATCCCCTTCAGGTTCGAAACATCGAGACCCTGGTAATCATGAACCGCAACAAGTGTGCCTGCGGCTGAGAGTTCGTAGAGCACGTTCGCCGTCGCACTCGAGAGGAAGAAATGACCACTGACCCAGTTATAGGCCAAACCGCGAACACCTCGAAGCTCGGAGGAGTAGTCGACCGCTGAAATTCTTCCCTGCTCGTAAGCAGAATCCAGGTCATAGCTACCTTCGGAATCCGGTTCAACGACGACTATCTTCGATGACTGCACGTCGAGAACAAAAAAGCGGCCATCTGACGGGTCGAGCGAAGCGCCTTGCGCGTCGCCGATGCCGAGCGAGGACGCATCATATGCAATCACCTCACCTACGCTGGAACAGCAGGCACCATGATCTGTGACCAGCGACAGCTGCATGCTTCGGCTGTCCAATGACAGCAGCACCGAAGACGTGGCATCACTCGCATAGGCCGTATTGATTACGTCGTCAGTCGCGAGTTCGTAGGACGAGAAAAACGTCGCTTCACTTTCCGGGTCAGCCAGGATCACCGCATCGGAATCGCTGCCTATCTGATCCACGAGAAAAACTGTTTCGGCCCCAGGCGGAAATACGACACGCCCTTCACCTTCAAGGAAGAGCCAGCCGTCGGTGGCTTTGATGGTTATCAGGTCTTCCGGGTCGACGTTCCTGACCCGATCAATGCTCGCGGCATCTGCAGTTGTCGGTAGCACCAGCAATCCCAGCACGAAAATACAGAGTATTTTCCCAAGACGGCTCACGAATTCTGATCTCTGCTCCTGTCTACGCAAGAGTCCTCCCCGCTGGCATACAAATGCGCCCGAAAATGCGAACTTCGATTACAAAAAAGCTGCAATATCCAGACCAATGTTGAAAGAGTGCAGTTTATCAATGGGTTAGAACCCCCATTTCCAAAAGGAAATTAATGCACGAGGCCGTATGTAAAATAGTTCGACATCGATATTTCTGCTTGCCATGTCACGGCGGCAGTTTCACGACATAATCTGCTATTCGTGACGAATGTCGCGGTACTGGCAGATCAACTTGATTAAGTTCTGTCGCTAGGCGCAGCATTGTCGTTTCCGCATTAAGAATACCTACAAGAATCCTGATGAAAATAACTAGCAAACTTCTTATCGCCCTCTGGACACCGGCAACCGTACTGCTTGTCGTCGCCTACTTTCTCGCGGCGCGATACGAAAAGGCCGAAGCGTTCTTTCTTGTTCTCAATATCGTCAATGCGCCATTTTTCATCGCCACCGTGGTTTTTCGGAAAAAACTCGACAATGCCTTTGAAGGTATCGCAGCTGCATTCGACTCAATCCTAGCCAGGTCACAATCGATGAGCATTCGATTGACCTACGCCAGGGAGACCGAAGTCGGCCTGTTTTTCGTTGTTATGACTGCGCTTGCGGGCCTGTATGTCGTGGCATTGTCATTGATCAGTACGGATGCCTATTCGGTGTTGATCGACGAGGATGGCCTCGTCGAGTATTCCTCTGCATTGTTCTGGGTCCTGGCCGCTATTTTTCTGTCCGTCAGTATTATTCGCTCGGACAGGCAATCTCACACATATCGGCTTCAAAACCTGCCATACATTCTGATTCTGCTGTTCTTCATCGTCTCTGCTGGTGAGGAGATCAGTTGGGGACAGAGAATTTTCGACATAGAGGTCCCCGACGCGATTCGTGCTGTCAACGTTCAGGATGAATTGAACTTGCACAACATGGGGTCGATTAGCGTATTCAGTAATGCGTTTTTCCTGATTGCGGTCACGTTTTTCCTGATTGTGCCGTTGGTAAGATCGAAGCGACCCGTGCTACGCGACTTCATGGATTATTTTGAACTTCCGGCTCCCAATCGATTTGCTGTCGGTACTTTTGTGATTACTCTCTGTGTCTGGGTGTTCATCGGTATTCGATACGGCACATTGGGATTTCATCCATACAGCTTTTACGCCGAGAATTTCTACACGCAAATGGATGACGAGATATTCGAGTGCATGACAGCCTGGTCATTTCTGAGTTTCAGTGTAATGAACAGCCTCAAGAAGACGTCAATTGAGAACACCTGATTCGTTAGACTGACACATCAATGAAAATATCTGCCGTAATTCTCTCGTATAACTCCGCGGGTACTCTCGACAAGTGCCTGACCGATCTGCTGGACGCGCTTGCGGACCTGGGAGGGGAGAATGAGGTATTTGTCGTCGATAACGGGTCGATGGATACAAGCGGTGACATCATTCGCAGGCACCAGCAACTTGCGCCCGCAGTGGTCAAACCAATCTTCTTTTATGAAAACACCGGAACGACATTTTCTCGCAATGCCGCGCTCCGGGAAGCCGCCGGCGACTATATCCTGGTGCTTGATTCCGATGCATACGTCAACGCTGCCGCCTTGTCGGCGCTGATGCGATTTCTTGACGAAAACCCGGCTACCGGGCTCGCTATACCGCGCCTTTTCTGGGGCAGCGGCAAGTATCAATTGTCTTGTGACGTGTTTCCGACTCTGCTTCACAAGCTGCGGCGCTTTCTGTTCCTACGCACAATGGAAAGCCGTGATGATGAACTGGCAACCACAGTCAGTCCCGTCGACGTTGATTACGCGATATCGGCATGCTGGCTGATCCGGCGTGACGCCTTTGCGAAGACGGGGTTGTTTGACGAGAAGATCTTTTACTCGCCGGAGGACGTGGATTACTGTCTGCGCATCTGGGAGGCGGGCTTCAGGATTTCTTACGTTCCTGAAGCTCATGTAGTCCATGACGCACAGGAGCTTTCGCGCGGTTTCCGCTTGTCACGCTTTCACTTTTCTCATCTCTGGGGATTGTTGTACCTGCAGCGAAAACACAACTATTTCTGGGGTCTGCGCCGCCTTTATGCGCGACTGGGCCGATTCTCCTAGCCGCCGATTTTCTATTTCATATCCGCGATACGAGTTTTCAGCGCATTAAATTCATCGTCAGAATCCAACTCGCTATTGAGCACCAGCAGGTTACCCGGCCGATGCTCCTGCAGCCACCCGGTGACTTGTCCAAGGTGATCTCCCACCGCCTGCAGAAACTGTCGGATTGACGACTCCTCAGCATCCTTCAATCGATCCGTAAGGCCTGTCGGCCGGCCGTTCATGCGTTCCCAGGACGTTTCCAGGGAGGCTGAAACGTGGATAACAAGGTCAGAGTGAGGGATATTCTCGAGATACTCTCCAACTTTTTCTCGCTCGCCACCTTGGGGCCTTGAGTGATCGACAAACATGAAGGACTTCTGGACAAGTCCCTCTTCGAAAAAGACTGTTTCATCGTCCATCATTGGCGAAGCGACGCATTGCCAGATCGATCCCATGCTCAGAAAGCTTCCGATCACTCTCTGCCGATCGAGTATGGACATGTGCGTGTAGGTATCGGAACAAAGGAATGCGCGCAGAGCACCGCCGTAGTGAGCCAGGAACCGATTCTGGGCCTCGAATTGCATAAGCGAGCGATTCGCCAGCTTCCGCACTACTGCGAGGCCTGTTGACCCGGGCAGTATTTTGAGCGGCAATCGAAAAACGCGATCCATGTCCTGCCGCGCGACTCGCAAAAAGGCTTCTTCAGATGAAATACATTGCGGGTGGCCATCCCGCCGCAGTTCGTCGAGCAATCTTCGACGAAGTGTTGTCTTGCCAGAGCCGGGGAGCCCAATAAACTCGATCCGCATTTGGTGGTTTCCTAGGTAGCGTCGTTTTCCGCCCAACCCAGGTCGGGGGCCGATCCATCGAACACTGTGATTGATAACACAGTCTGCCCCTGCCACGAATATGCGCTTGCACCCGCATCAATTGCCGGGCTGCTGTTCTGCAGCAGGCCTTCGTTATCGAGCTGCGGGTCATCGAACAGTATGTTGGCTCCTTGCACCTCGGGCGGTACACCGGACAGCGCGTTATTGAAGAGCATGGTGTAGTCGAGCCTCGAATCGGCATCGACATTAGTAATGCCTATTCGATTGTTGGCAACAATATTGTTCAGAACTATGAAGCTATCTCCACCGGCGATGCCATTATCGCTATTGACGATGGTGTTATTGGTCACGAATACGCGTTCGGCGAATCCGATGTTTGGATAAGTTTCACCAAGGTCTGCACGTTGTGACATCTCATCCGGCATCGTTCCGATACCCGCGAATGTCGCGTTTTCGATGAGGTTGTGGTGGATGTTGATTTCCCGCCGGTCTTCGGTATCGGTTGGGTAATCGATCAACTGAATGCCGTCTCCGGCCGTGTTCTGGATGATGTTCTCGTAGACCTCGTACTGAATCGTGCCGCCGACGAGGTAAGCGTCCAGCATTCGAAACTCCATGCCATCGTCATCGGTACCTGACACATGGTTACCGCGGATCGTATAGGGACCGCGAGAGCCGTCAATGTCGATCGCATCATCGCCGCTATTTGTAATCGTATTGTACTCGGCCACACCACTGGAATCGCCCTCGAAGCTGATCGCGTCGTTGCTGTTATCCCTGACAACATTACTGCGGATGATTCCATGTCCGACATCAATCGTAATTGGCTTGCCGCAATTCTCTATGGTCAGGCCTTCTATTCGGAAACTTGCGCCCCCGCCAATGATGAAAAGGTCGTTGCCACCTGCACCGGTTATGACCGTGTTTGCAACATCGCCCGGGTCACCCGTGTCTACAAACTCAGACTCTATAGATAAATCGATTGAAATATTCAGTGTACCGGTTTCGCTGTAGGTACCACGGCCGACACGAATGGTGTCGCCCGCATTCGCAGCGGCAACGGCAGCGCTGATCGTCGCGAAATCCTGGGGCACCCTGATCACGGTTGCACCAGGCGGCGGTGGCATGGTCGGGTTGCCTCCATCTCCACTGCTGCCGCTTCCGCAACCCGCTAATAACCAGAGGGCAAAAACGGCGGCCAGAAAGTACCTGGTGCGATTTGTTGATTTCACAGTCTGTTTTCCCGATAGCCGAAACAACTCGCCCATATTGGGTATTCTACCCCCCGATTCCCCTAGTGAATCAGGTTTTCGTACAGCGCCTCATATTCATTGGCCATCCGCTTCGGCGAATACTGTTCGTTGACGAATGCCTTGCCTTGCCTGGCCAGCCGCTCCCTCAAATCGGCGGACCGATCCAGTTTCAAGACCTGCGCAGCCATGGCGGCGGCATCATCGACGGGAAACAGCAATCCCGTATTTTCGCCGTCGACAAGATTCCTGCATCCCGGTATGTCGGTTGCGACGATCGGGACACCGGCCGCCTGCGACTCCATCAGGCAACGGGGGATCCCTTCCGACCGTGAGGGTAAGACGAACACGTCGAAACCCTTGAGAAAAGCCAGACGGTCAGGCCTGAATCCGAAAAAATGCACGCGGTCGCCGATGCCGAACTCCTCGGCCAACTCCCTGAGCTCATCCTCCTGCTCTCCTTCGCCAACCAGCACAGCGTGCCAATTCGACTCGGCGTGCCTTGCCATCATCTTGAGTAGGATGTCGAGCCCTTTTCCCGGTGTCAGCCTGCCGACGTAGCCAATGACAAATCTCTCCTGCCCCGCCAGATCCGACACTTCGCTCGCGACGGCTGTCTGGGCTGCGACTTCGTCGATGTCGACGGCATTCCTGATCAAGTGCAGTTTCTTCTTCAACACCGGAACGCGTTGTAGCGGTCCCATTAGCCCTTCCGAAAGCGGAACGACGCTGTCCAGAAACAGGAATACGACGCGTGCGATCGCTTCGTAGGCCCGCAGTCTGAGTGGCGGGTCCTCCGTCCAACCATGTGGTGTCGACATGACTTTGCAGCTGGTTCCTACAGACGCCAGCAGCCCGAGCAGATCTGTCTTGTAGAAATGTGTGTGAATCACGTCAATCTCGTTGTCGACAGCAAATCGCCTTAGAGCAGTTATCGCAGCAAAACTGAATTTCCCATGGGCTTCGATAGTGACCGTCTGAACGCCGAGTTTCGCCGCTTCGGCGCAAAGCGGGATATTCTGGTAGTTATCGTCATTTACCACGCCAACGAATGACTCAACCAGGCTGGGATCCAGGTGCTTGACCAGCATGAGAATCCACCTTTCCGCGCCGTAAAGCCCGGAGGGGCTTCCCAGCTGAAGGACCTTTAGCCTGCGTTTCATGTTTCGGGAAATTTCATGGTTAAGATATGCGGCGAACTAGAGTGCGTTCCAGATCTGAGTCTTGACCTGCAGAAGGACCTCGTCGTAAGGCCTGTTTGCATCAACAACCGAGATAACGTCGGTTGTAACGATCCGGTTCACGGCCTCAGCCTTCAGTTCGTGCTTGTCGAGTTCGATATCAGATTTTCGTCGTCGTAATTCGTCGATATGAACCTGCAGGACGACGATCTTGTCGGGTAACTCGATGGCGTCGTAGTACGACTCCTCAATCAACCTCAGATTCTTGCCCAAGAGCTTCCGATCCGGGTCGATGCGTGGATTGTCCATCGGTTCCTGCATCGACCTGAAATCATGGAGCGGAAACCTGTCGGTGATGACTACCCTGCCTTTCTCCCGATCCCGAATGATCTTCTCCGACACCGACTTTCGGTATCGCGCAACGTAGATCCAGAAAACGTCAAGTACGCTCGACGCGAATGACTTCAACCCGATTTTATTGAACACCCTCATCGTCAGTGAGCTCAGCTTGCTAACCGCGTTTTTGGGGATGCCATAGTAGTATTGCCTGACCGTAAGCTTCCACGACAGCCACTTGTCGAGGTCCTTGATCAATGTGGATTTGCCGGACCCATCCGCACCGACAACCGAGATCGCCGCTCCACTGCCATACATGGTCTTGCGTTTGGGCGGCCTGAAGCGACTGGCAAGACGAGAGTTCAGGATAAATAGACGCAAGTATGTGACGTACACCCCGATGCCGGTCCGTCTCCGATAGGGCCGCAACCACCTGAGAATTTGTATCTGGCCAAGCAAGATGTGATGAAAGCGCAGATTGTCATTCAGGAACCTGTCCAGAAATCGGGTACAGAACTCCTCGGGCAGGGGGAGACCGGATTGCTGCAAGGTAAGCGAGAACTTATCAGCGTCGCAATCTTTATGTAGCTCTCGAAATTCGTTCTCGATATCTCGAGGGAAAGCCGTATATCGCGCACCCATCAGGTCTTTGATCGCATGTTTCAAGAGCGAGATCAGGTCTGTTTTTACGTGTGCACGAATAATCAGAATGATGAGCTCCAGCTCCGCGCACGGAATATTCACGCCTTGTCGCTGGATGAGATTGTCAAAGTACAGCTGCTCAAGCGGTAATCGATGATTCTTGATGTATTGCTGACCCAGGACAAGGCGGTAGTGCACATGTAAGTGCACGAATCGACCCGTCTTCAGATCGAAGCCCAGGTAATCCTCGAACCCCCTGAACTGCTTATCCGGTTGCGACAGGATGCGTTTGAAGTCAAACGCCGTCATCACCGCCTCGAACTCCTCCTGGTCATCCTTGCTAACCAGGATATCGATATCCGTCCGGCCATTGACCGCCGCATCGAGATGAGAATTACTCTTCCAGTGGCAGTACCGAACGGCCTTCTTGTTGAGGTCATCGAAGAAATGTTTACATATTTCGAGCATGCAATACCCATAACACTACTGGTATAAAACGAATCGATTTTCTGGGGAACGCGCTGAGGTACGTCAGCAGAATCGGTAGTATGATACTGGGCCGACGGCCGACTTTGAAGCAGTCTGTTTGCATAATGAAGACAAGAATTAAGGCTTTGTTGACCTGGATCCTGGCAGCGGTATTGCGGCCTGGCCTGATTGGGCGATTCCACAGGGGACAACTTACCATCTTGATGTACCACGGCATCGTCGACCGGCCCCTGATTATTCCCGATTCCTGTATGGTCCACGTTGATGCGTTCCGCTCGCAGATGCGCCACCTAAGTAGGAATTTCAAAGTCGTATCCCTCACTGATGCAGTGAGACTTATTCACGAGAACTCGATCAAAGAACCGACAGTAGTAATTACATTCGATGACGGCTACCAGAATAATTTCGACCTGGCGCTGCCAATCCTGGAAGAGGAGTCGTTGCCTGCCACGATATTCCTGGCCACGTTGTTCGTCGATTCGGACACAACAATCTGGACCGGCCTGCTTCAGAATGCGTTTTCCAAGAGTGACCTGCCGAATTTCGAGTGGCGTGAAAAGACATTCCAACTGGCAACACCCGAACAACGGCTGGCTTCGTTGAAGACTGTGAAATCGATGCTCAAGGACAATCCCCAGGACTCTCTGTTTGACGAGGTGCACTCCATAGTCGAGATGCTCGGCAACGGCAGGTCCATCGCTCTTGATGACGATTCTCCGTATCGTATGCTCGACTCTAAGTCCTTGTCCCAACTGGTGAAATCGGATCTCATTGATATTGGTGCGCACACCCATAGCCATTACGTCCTGAGCCGCATACCTGCTTCGACCCAGAAACAGGAAATCCTGCAATCGCTGGACATTATCGAACAACATAGCGGAGAACGATGTACCACATTCGCTTATCCAAACGGCACGAAGGCTGATTACGACAGGCATTGTCTGGAAATTTTGCGAGAGGCAGGAATTGACGCTGCCGTTACCACCGAGCCCGGCACCTGTCATGCGGATTCGCCTCCGTTGGAACTCGAGCGAATTGCGGTGGATGCAAATGCAGACATGTCGAGCTTTAAGTTGTCCGTCTTCGATATAGTCGGTCGCGTAAAAAACAAACTACAAAAACGGAAGACCGCATGATCATACTGACGGGCGCAAACACTGACATTCCAAAGAAAGATTCCGGAGAGCTCCGTGACGAAATTGAATTTCGATTCAGCTCGGTCATTGGCAAAACCATCCGCATGGCTGAAGAGTGCGGCTACATAGCAGATGTTTACGACCTGGGCGAACTGGGCATGGGCGAACCTTTTCGAGTCGAAGATCGGGCTTTTCTCGAAAAAGGTCACTATGAACATGAGGTAATCGAGGGTTACAAATCAAAATCCTTGTTTAAGCCGGCTCTCGTAAAGCACTGCATCAACAAGTTTAAGGACCTGGTCGTTTATCTTGATGGTGATGCCGAACTTCGTGACAGCATCGACGAGATCGACTCTGGTGACTACGACGTCGGTGTCACGGTACGACACAAGTCGGAACTTCAGGGCGAGTGGTATGAAGAACACCAGGACATCGTCAAATTTGTGAATGCCGGAGTCATCTTTTTCAATAACACACCAGCGACAGCGAAATTTCTTGACGCGTGGGAACGCCTCACAGATGAGGTTGGCAACGACCAGATGGCCCTAAACCAACTGACCTGCCAGGATCACCAACCCGAAATCGGCAACGTCGAAATTATCAACGGTGCTCGCATCAAGTATTTCTCATGCCTGAAATACAACTTTTACTATTTTGATGAGAAGCTTCCGCGCGGCGCCAAGGTCTACCATTTCAAAGGCACAGTGCGCCAGCTGTATCCATTCGGCGTGGGGACCAGGCTTTATTGGGCGCTTATGGCGCCGCTGAAAGGGATTGCACGGATACTGCTTGGGCGCTCTTGATTGCGGCGCTAGAGCGACACAAATTTTCGAATAGACGGTCCTATCACGGTAGTCAATCGAACCGGCAACAGGCGCCACAGGGACTCAGCCACGCCACGGAGTCTCTGCCCTCCGGCGGCATTTTCCTGGACAGTTCCTTCGGAATCATAGGATGTCCAGCTCAATGGAACTGGCTCTGCACCCCATTGTTTCTTGAACCGGTAGGTGCCTTCGCCATACGAAGACCGACCAAAATCAAAGACCCGGCAGCCTCTGTCTGTCGCGAATTTCAGCAGGTTCCAGTAGAGCAGCATATTTGGCGCCAGGCGGTTGTACTCGGCGATCGTTGATGCCCAGGGAATCGCGGCAATGTGCTCCGCGAAAACCAAAATTCCTGCACCGACAGGGACATCGCCCTTGTGTACGAGCCCGATGACCATGTCTTCGCCATACTTCTTTCGTATGCAATCGAACCACGACCTGGAATGTACCGGCGATCCGAGGTCACGCATATTTCGAGCCATCACCCTGTAAAACAGGTCAATATCCTCGGTACCTCTGCCGGTGCGAAACGTCAGGCCATTTTTTTCCGCTTTTCGTACCTGGCTCCTGAGTTTCGCCTTGAAGCTGCCGAATAGTTCGTCCGACGACTCGGGAAGATCCAGGAGCATACTGACCTTGCCGTCGAAACCGGGTTCGATCGGCGCCGTTTCCTGGTGTCTTTCCCGAATCTCAACCGATGACCGGCCGTTTTCTTTTGCGAGGTCAATCAGAGCCTGGGTCAATCGATCGTTGATTTCCTGGCTGTCGCTGATACATCCACCAACATCGCAAAACGGTAAGCTGAAATATGAGCCTTTTCTAAAAGGTTGAATGATCTCAGTGGCGGGAAGAACACCTGATACACGCCCCTGAGTTTCCGCTATAAGGTCAATGCGTCGATGGCCATAGGCCGACTCAATCGCACTCCCCCATGCGCTCAAGTGGTATGGACTTGCCGTTGTATGCCGCCGGACATAGTCGTCCCATCGCTGGGAATCGCTACCGTCTGCAAGCCTTACCTGGGTCAATGGGCACCCTGCGCCACCGCACTCATGTCGACATCCTCCAGCGGCATGTTGTCGAGCACTGTACTCATGGTATCGAATTGGAAGCGCTGCAACAGCTTGCGGAGCCTCGGTTCGAACTTATCAAGATTGTTGTAGTGCCTGAACCTGGATTTCAAACCGGCGTTGATCCTCGGTTGATCCGGGTCGATTTCCCAGGGGTGGAGGTAGAACGAAAAAGGCATCTCATCCCGTTCATTGATGCGACCCATGCCCCACTTGCTAAACCAGTAAGGAAAAATCCTGAAATAGCCGCCACCACCGATCGGGATCCGTTGCCCCACCACCTGCAAAGTTGACGGCGGAAATTCAACAATTGACCGCCCGTCATGCAACCCCATGCGATAAGGATAGGGACGAGCGCCGGACATACCGTAGAGATCGTGGCGAACGGGAACGATGCTCGAGTCATACCGGAATCCGGCGTTAACCAGTATTTCGATTGCCCACTCCGATTGTTTGGTGATGGAGTACGATGCCGCACGGTAGCCATTGATCGCAACGCCGGAAATGTCTTCAAGCAACTTCTTCGCCCTTTCGGTCTCTTCCCGGAAGACCTCGGGACTTTGTGAGTAAATAAGTTGGTGACTGTACCCATGACACGCCAGCTCATGACCAGCCGACGTTATCGACCTGACGAGATCCGGATATCGCTCTGCAACCCAGCCGAGTACGAAAAAAGTGGCCGATACTGAGGCCTCGTCGAACATCGCGAGCAATCTATTCGTGTTGCGCTCAACACGCGACTCGAGCGTATCCCAGGATTCACGGTCAATACTGTCTTTGAAGGCCGAAACATGAAAGTAATCTTCCACGTCGACAGTGAGTGCATTCGTGACGGCTATATCGCGCATTGTTCGACTATCGGGCGCCCTTGCCCCAAATGACGACTTCCAGTGTCTGCAACATGATGGTGATGTCGAGGACCAAAGATTGATTCTTGACGTAGTACAGGTCGTACTGCAGCTTCCGGATTGTGTCCTCCTCTGATGACGCATACGAATAGCGCAGCTGTGCCCATCCCGTGATACCCGGCTTGGCGGTATGCCTTTCCTGGTAATACGGAATCGTCTCGGCAAGCTTCTCTACGAACTCCGGCCTTTCTGGCCTTGGCCCGACAAGGCTCATCTCTCCACGCAGCACGTTGATTAACTGGGGAATTTCGTCGAGCCGAGCCTTGCGAAGAAAACGCCCAACGCGAGTTGCACGTGGATCATTTTCTTCAGCCCAGACTGCGCCACTTTCACCCTCGGCGTTTTCGCGCATGCTGCGGAACTTGAGAATCGAAAAGTCCTCGCCAAATTGTCCGACCCGGACTTGCCTGAAAAGAGCCGGCGCCTTGATCCCGTCCTCTACCTTGATGGCAAGGGCCACGAGCGCCATTACCGGCCAAAGAACCAGCAATGCCGCAGAACTAGCGAGGAAATCGAATAGACGCTTGCTGATTTTACGAAGCCTGGTCGCGCGAAAACCCGGTGAGAATACCAGCCAGCTCGGGCTCACCAGATCAACACGCACCTTGTCCGATTCCCGCTCGAGGAACTCAACGATATCGATTACGTCGACGCCCTTCAGTTTACAATCAAGCAACTCCCGCAACGGCAAATTGCCGCGCCGGTCGTCCATGGCGATCACGATCTCCTCAACTGAAAGGTCATCCACAATCGAGACAAGTGACTGATCGCAAATCAACTTGCCGCTCCCCTGTGAAATCTCCAGGTCGCCACCGGCAGGCACCCAGCCAACCACACGAAATCCGCGGCGGTCGGCACGGCGTCGCAGGTCTGCAATACCTTTGGCTTTCTCGCCGGCTCCATAGACCAGCGTACGGCGCCGAAACGCATTCGTATCAACATTGTGAAAAAAGTACAGGCGGACCAGCAGGATAGCAGCAAGTGAACAAATCAACGCAATGGTTATGAAATCTCGTGGCAATGCGACAATCGGCACCACGAAATAAAACGCTGCGAGAAACACAGCACCAACACCGATGCCGACGATCACCCTGGCAAAAACTTCCCGGAAATACAGTCGCTGGTGGAACTGGTACAGACCCATCGAAACAAGGCTGGCAAGAACCAGCGTTGCCACAATCGACGCCTTCAGGTGGAGCGAACCCAAGGCGAAGTTGGCTTCGAAAAGGCTGCCATGATAAATGCCACAGGTCGCCAGCACCGCCAGGTAGGCAACGAGAAACTCCACAGTGCCCAAGACCAGCAACGGCGGACGAATAGACAGATTTCTTGACCAGATGTGCATGCTTAACGTGTCGCCTTGGCCGCCATGAATCGACCCGGTAGGAATCTGGGCGGTGAGTTATCTGCCCCAGGCGGGGATATATTCGAACCCGATTGTGCCCCGGTTCTCCGTGAAGCTCTCTGTTACGTCGTTGCTATCACGATCCTGGTATCGATAGCTTAGGAACATGTTGAACGCGTCAGAGAACCGGAACCCGAGTGTTGCAATCACCCGAATGTCGTCGTCGTCACGATCGACAAACTTGTAGTCCCTGGTTCTATACCGCAATTCCAGCCCAACATAGAATTTTCGTGTGATGTCACGCTCGATATCGAATGATCCGCGCAGAATGTCGCGGTCCAGTGCAACGGCAAGCGGGTCCTGATACTCGAAATCTTCCTGGCTCCAGTCAACTTCGATCGACATTCTCGTGCGATCGCCAGTAGCACTGTAGCGGGAATAGAAATAGTTATTGCGGAACGGAATATCATTCGTACTGGCGTCTACCGTACCGCCAATTGCACGACCGTTACTTTGCGACAGGCGAAAAACGTCACCCTGGCTGGAGTATTCACTGCCTGCGCTGACCAGGAACGTCTTGGACTCGGTTGTGAACCTGGTCCATTGCGCACGTACCAGGTATCCATCCGCGCTGTCGTTGTCTGACTCAACTTCGGCGTAACCGACGTTTACAAGTATGATATTTCGGTCGTTGTTCGCGTCGTACGCCACAAATGCCTCGTTGACGCGAAAGTCCTCTGCGGTCGCACCATTGGCGTACTCAATATTCTCGGTAGCTACGTTTAACGACATTACGGCATTGCCGTCGGTACGCCTCGCCAGCCGCAGCAACCCGGACGTGCGATCGTTCTCATTTACGGATTCTTCATAACGAACCGACGAAATTCTCCCCTCCAGTCCGAGGAAGTATCGTTCGCCCATGGGAATATCCACATTTGGCCCGGTCGTGAAGAAATTTATGTTCTCGCGATTGCCCGGGTTCGGTGTTCCGAGGGGATCCGCCAATCGCTGCCCGTAGTTGTTCTGAATTCGCCACGAAAAATAATTTTCAACGAAGTCATAGTCGAATAACGCGTCCAGCGCACCGACTGTCTCCGAATCAAACGTATCGAAATAGTTTAGATAGTCTGCGACCAGCCGGACATCTACGAGTGTTCGATTCGACTCCTCGAAAATACTCAATGTCAGGCCTGCTGACCAAATACTGTCCTCAATGCCGTCCTCAGGCTGAAGAAATATATTGTCACTAACTGTGTAGCCGGCGCGAAATTCTGCGTCAACTTCGGCAGCACTCGCGCCACCGCAACTCACGAGAAAAACGACAACCAATGCCAGGGATTTCCAGTGCAGCTCTGTCTTGTTCTTATTGTCCATCGTTCTCTCTCCCACGCTCTTGATCAGTCAGCTTCAATGTGGTGCCTGACCAGACTCGCGATATCCGTATCCATACTCATACTGACCCGAGCCCCCTGCCCTTCTTGACTGGTTGAGCACGAGATTGACGGCCTTGTTTGACCCAAGTACATGCAACGCTTCTCCCACGGCCCCTTGCGTCGTAGATTCGGCTTTCACGACCAGCACAATCTGGCCGGCCAGGTTCGCGAGGACTTTTGATTCGCTGGTGCGCAAGAGTGGAGGCGTATCGAAGACGACGATCCTATGTGGATTCTGCGTCGACAATTGCCGCACCAGGTTCTCCATTTTGGAACCCGACAGCATTTCCGTTGCATTGGGTCGTGGTGCTCCTGCAGGAAGAACGCTTAATCCGGGCATGTCCGTCGGCACGATCAATGCTTCCTGCCTCTCCATGCTGTCTTCAAGGACATCCAGCAGCCCCGCCATGTCCCCCACACCAAACACGTCGCTGACATGCGGTTTGGCCACGTCTGCATCGACCAGCAAGACAGTGAGATCCTGCTCCTGAGCAATACTGATGGCCAAGTTCAGGCTGGTAAAAGTCTTCCCTTCACCCGGGATAGCACTAGTCACCATAATCAGGTTGCCGTCTTCGACCTTTGCGACACGCTTACCAAATACGTTCGCTATTAGTGGCCGTTTGATGTCTCGATACTGGTCCGCAAGCAGTTGCTCGTGATACTCGGGCGCGATCAGACCGGCATCGCGCAACGCGGCGTGATCGAGCTTGATCACGACGCCATGGATGTTCTCGGTAATTCCCAATGCTTCTGCTTTTCGACCAACAGTGATGGCCGCCACATTGGCAACATTTTCGGCATTTATAGCTTGGCTGTGTGCTGGCGGACCACCGCTCGATTGAAGTCGCTGCAACGCTTTTTGAATCTTGCTCATATTCTGTCTGGGCTCCCCGCCTAGCTCTCAGATGCCAAAAGCCAATGCATCGCTGCAACACCGCTGTCTTGAAGCATCACAGACAGTATGAAGGTGGCCATCAGCATCAGACCCGTCGCCGAGAATGACGCAAAATCAACAAAACGCCGCGTGCGATGCTCTTGTATCCAGGTCATGCTAATGGCGCCAAGTACCGGACGACCACTAAACTTCCGCAGTGAGTACACGTCGATAAAAATAGGCAGACCGATGTGCCGGATGTATGCCACTCCCGCCCCGGCCCCAAGCCCCAAAACCAGCACAAAAAGCAGGAATATCGAACGAGGTGGGGAAACAGGATCCAACGATGAAGCTGGAGGTTCGATGATATTAAAACTCACAACTTCCCGTGCTTCACCAGCCTCGCCCATACGCTCGCGCTCTTTTTGCACCAGGAGCTCGTTGTACAGGGACCGGTACTGTTCATAGTCACGGTTCAACTGCGAGAATTTTGCCTCGACATCAGGAATAATATTTATCTGGCCATTCAAATCCCTGACCACCACTTCATGCTGGTTTATCTCGCTTTGAAGCCCGGCGATCAGGACACTCGATTTATTCAGCGCGATCTGCACGCTCTGGTAAACAGGGTTGGTCGCGTTTGCCACTCCCTCGATACCATCACCCTGCTGCGACATCACCGTCATGTCCGACTTGCGCTGCTCGTATAATTGCTCGAGCTGCTCGTTGATTGCGACAACATCAGGGTGCTTCTCCGTGTAACCAAGAAGCAGAGTGGCGCGCTGCGCCTCAAGTTGGCGGATCGCTATTTCCGTGGGCGTTCCTGTGAGTTCCGCCGTGGCCGATGTTCGCATTCCCTCTGGCAGGTTTGGTCTTTCAGAGCCAAGCTGGGAACGCAGGGCTTCGCGCCTGTCCACCTCGATACTACGGTCGAGCCGGAGTCGCTTGAGGAGATCCATTTCCTCCTGGAGTCGCTCGAAAATGCCACCGCTGTCTCCTGGTAGCAACCCGATGTTCTCTTTCTTGAACTCCGCGAGTTGCCTTTCAACCCGGGAAAGCTCATCACCATAATATGTGAGTTGATCGTCGAGATATCCGGTTGCTTGTTGTGACCCTTCATCGTTACGTTCAAGAACGTCTGAAACGAATCGGTCCAGCAATCGCGTGACCACCGAAATGGCCATGTCCCGGTCACGGTCCATAAATGCGATTGTGTAAAGGTTGCGCGCATCGGCGGATCGCCCCGCAGTGATGGAGATTCTCTCCTGCAAGCCGACTATCAGCTTGTCGTACTCCTCCTCCGTTTCAGCGCGCTGATCCAGGCTCGTATCTCTTGCAACATTCTCCAGCTGCGGCCGGCCCAGCATTGCTTGCCGAACAACAAACACAGTGGCCCCGACACCCGGCGCCACCCCTACTTCACCCATGACTTCGACAAGACGAGAATCTGCGTCAACAAAAACCTGGGCGTGTGCCTCGTAGACATTTGGCATCGTGTAGACGTACATCCAACCAACGATGCAAACCGCCCAGGCGATAGCCATAGCAATCCATCGGAAGCGCCACATTCCGCGGATCTCGGTAAGAACGAATTGGATTATTTCCTGCATCAGAAGCGCGACTCAGGCACGACGAGCACGTCACCCGGGTACACAAGAATGTTCTGCGACATATCGCCGCCCATAAGATCTTTGAGCTTGATACTGCACCTGACCTGACCGCCAGACGTTTGCCTTACCAGGTTAGCGCGGTTACCTGCCGCGAATTCTCCCATACCACCTGCTCCGACGACCACGTCGAGAACGCGCAGGCCGGCACGATACGAAAGAGACTGAGGCGCATCGACCTCGCCTACAATCTGAATCTGATTCGATGTTCCCTGGCTCGAGACAATAACGCTGACATCTGGCGTGCGAATGTATTCGCCGAGTACGCCTTCCATGTCTGCCGCTAATTCAGATGGCGTTCTACCGGCCGCTCCAATATCATCAACGAGCGGCGTCGATATTTTTCCATCCGGTCGAACTGGAACGATTGCCGACAATTCATCATTTCGCCAGACAACAACCTCAAGCGTGTCGCCCGGACCGATCACATAATCTTCGGTTTGAATTTTCGGCGCTGGGCACTCAATTGCCGACACCATCGCATGTGTGGATACGCAACCTGAACAAATTGACGCGAGCACAACCAATCCTGCACCTAAGCGCATGTTTTTGCCCATAAAATTCAACATTGATGCTGCTCCCGGGTTGTTATTTTCCGAGCGACTTCCAGTTAACATATTCCTAAGGGAGAATTTGTCCTAATGCGCCCCGCGACCTGCGTTGTAAATTCTTAGAAATACTACGCAATCCAAGATGTTACATCAGGCACCTCGTGCTGTCGTCAGGCAAATAAGCGCTGTTGGGAAAGTGTGACGCACTTCACACTCTACTTGCGGCCGGCGCTCACAGATCGAGCTAATTATCGGCGATTCGCAGCGTCATCGAGACAACGGTGCCTGACCCGGGTTTGCTGCTCACCGCAACATCCCCGCCCATCGCGCGCACCGTTTCGCGCATTTGGTAGGCACCGATGCCCATACCTTGCGTGCCCTTCGTGCTGTCGAATGGCCTGAACAAACGATCGCGCACGAAGGACTCCTCCATTCCCGCGCCATCGTCGGTCACTGAAATTACGCATTTGCTGTTTTTGACTGACAGCTCGATCGAGACACGTCCGTCTACAGGGGTCGCCTCTTGCGCATTCCTTATCGCGTGGTAAATCGCCATCAGCAGGCGTTCCCTGTCCCCCCAGACCCAGGTACTTTCATCACGTAGTCGAGCCTGCGGTAGAGGTTTTCGGTCGCCGCATTGATCAACAACTTGTGCGATAAGTTGCCGAAGTTCAACGCGTTGTGAATGCTGCCCGGCCGATCGTTGCTGGATGTGTTCAATGACACGACGCAATCGCTGGACGCCACCCCTAATGGTCTCAATGGCATCGTCGATGAACTCCGGATTGTCGCGGTGTTTTTGCGCGTTCTCGACGACGAGCGACTGTTGTGCAATGAGGTTTTTCAAATCGTGCATAAGATAGGCCGTCAAGCGGTTGAACGCCTCGAATTGCCGGCTCTCTGCCAGTTGCTCGGTCGATAATTCCTGTGACAAGTAGCTGGCGATTTGCTTGCCGGCCGTCTTTAACAGGTCGTGATCTTCGAAGTTCAATGCCTGCGTTGTGGGCGGCTGCATCAGGAACACAAACCCCAGCAATTCTTCGTCATCCAGTAACGGAATTACATAGGCCGTGTCTTCGCGGTGCGGGATCTGGTCGTCGATGGTCAACGAACCATATCGGTCGTGACTCTCCTCGTATTCGCCGAGATCAATTATCCAGCCGGTTTCGGTGAGGAAACGTACCACGGAGTGGTCTTCTGCAATTGCCTGCTCGGCACGAGGCACATTCCAACCAGCGACACATTGGTAGCCGCTTCGGTCTGACAGTTGCATCCAAAGCAGTCCGGACGGCGCGTCGATGACCTGGGCAAGCGACTTGATGGCTCGTTTTCGCAGGGGCAGATCTCCGCCCGAAAGAGTCAGCGTGTCAATCAGACGAAGCCATTCCTCGCGATAATCGTACTTGCTTTGAAAGAAATGCTTGGCAACGTAAACGCGCAGCTTCGCGCGCACGCGATCCGACAGTAGCAGCACGATCAGTGTCAGCAACGCCGCGACGAATATGATCAGCTGAACGGCAGGACCCCAGTGCCCACCCAGGGTGCGTATGTAATACCCGGCAATGCCGATCGTCACCAGGTAAATGCCGGCGAAGATCATTGTTGTCGTGTAAAAAACGACACGCCGCGAGACGAACATGCCGGTCCGCCAGGCCGGCTTGCGGATTGTGGCAACGCGAACCAGCGGCACGCACATCAATGCGATCACGCCGCGAACGCCCCACAGGAGCGGACTCATCGCATCCGACAAAATGGCATTCGAGTACAGAAAAATGTCGTAGGCGAAGATCGTCCCGATTCCCAGGCACAGGAACTTGAGCCCCCGGCGCTGCGACGTGCGAGCGTTGCGGTAAATTTGCTCCAGGGCGATCAGCACAAACAACGCCGTTAGCAATGAGCCGAAATACAACGAACCTTCCATTCCCGGCAGGAAGGGTCCGATCGGCACACCTGAATTCGCCCAGGTACCGGCAAGAAAAATAAGAGCTGCAAATGAAAGTCCGGCGTAGCGGACGAGCCAATAGCGTTTCTGCCCGATCGCGCCGCCCAAAAGTATGGACAGGAACAGAAGCCATGCGCTGTCGTGGGCGATTTCGACAACAAATACCGAGTACGTTACTCCCTCGAACGGCTGCTCGCTCGCAGCCAGCGCGAATCCCCAAAGGGCTGTCACAGCAGTTGCGAACGCAAGCCAGGCGGTCTGGGAACTGCCACGCGCCCGGGTGAGAATCATCAGCGTCAGGAGCAGGAATGCGATGCCCGCCAGCGCGTAACCGACTACCGAAATCTCAGCATTCATTTCAAGTGATGAAACGCATGACCAGCGCGCCCCCAGGCGAGAACAATCTCTTGCGAATTCAAGATATTATCAAATTGGCACCCCACCTGTGGCGCCCATGTCACTTAATGAATTAGTATTCGCGCTCGCTTGCACGGAAAGAAATTGATGGCCCAGCCCACAATTCACCTGATCGCCGCCGCCCGGCCAAATTTCATGAAAGTCGCACCGCTATATCATGCGTTGTCGAGCGCAGCATGGTGTGACATCGAGATAGTCCATACCGGACAGCACTACGACGCAAACATGTCAGGCGTGTTCTTCAAAGAACTCCGGCTTCCGGCGCCGGATTTTCATCTGAATGTTGGCAGCGGAAGTCACGCGGAGCAAACCGGTCGAGTGATGATCGAGTATGAAAAAATCTGCACCCAACATCGACCCGATTGCATCGTTGTCGTTGGTGATGTCAATTCGACGGCTGCCTGCGCCTTGGTTGGCGCCAAACTGTGTATCCCGGTTGTGCACCTCGAAGCGGGGCTCCGCAGTCACGATCGCACGATGCCAGAAGAAATCAATCGCCTCGTTACCGACGCCATTGCCGATGTGCTGTGGACACCCTCTGCAGACGCCAGCGAAAACCTCCTGTCAGAAGGCATCCCGCAGGAGAACATTGATCTGATCGGGAACATCATGATCGACTCCTTCGAGATGTTGAAAAATCAGATCGAAGAGTCGAGCGCGAGAATGGACCTGGATCTGCAGGACGATTTCGCTCTGGTAACGCTGCACCGCCCGGCAAACGTCGACAAAGAGGCTGATTTGAAGCCGATTGTCGCTGCGCTGCTGGCTATATCGGAACGGGTTGAAGTTGCACTGGTCGCGCACCCGCGTACGACGAAGAGCCTCGATAATTTTGGCCTGCGACAGAAACTGGATAGTGCTGGCGCTCTACATTTGATTGAGCCGCTTCCATATGTCGACTTCATGAAGCTGGTGACATCGGCACGACTTGTCGTTACCGACTCCGGAGGCTTGCAAGAGGAAACGACCTACTTGGGAATTCCTTGCCTTACTCTGCGAGACAACACCGAACGTCCCATCACCGTTAGCCTCGGAACGAACGAACTGGTCACCACATCCGACCTCGTTGATCATGTAAGCGAAATTCTCGCCGGACGGTCCAAGCGTGGAGAGTGCCCGCCGCTTTGGGACGGCAAGACGGCCGAGCGGGCTGAGGCGAGCTTGCGCAGCCGGTTCGGCACATAATTATGGATGCTGGGTCGTTGCGGTGAATGTTGTCGTGCATTTGCGGCGAGGCCTTCCTCATATCGCCACTGCAGCGGTGGCCCTGGGCTTTCTTGCGACGATAATGCTAGCCCATGTGTTTAGCCCCGCTGTCGAATCGCAGCTGATTGATGACTTTATGAACTCGTTGCACGGCCCGGGCTTCGCAGTCGTCGTCGTCTTCATTCTCTCCGTCCTGCGCTTGTATCACCGTAGCGTTTCGAATTACCTCTATGCCGCTGCTGCCGCCATGACTATCGGTGTGTTGTCAGAGGCAGTGCAAATACCTGGCCCAAGAGACGCATCTGCATCCGACCTGTTGTTTGATGCCGTCGGTATCCTGGCCGGTCTCGGGCTATTGGCGAGGTTCGACAAAGAAGTTCAGTCGCGGCTCAGCAACGGACTTTTTTTGGGTTTGGGGGTTGGCAGTATTCTGGCAGTGATTGTCACTTTCGTCCCTACAACGCTCTATGGTTACGCAGCGATATCCCAGTACCGAGCGATGCCCACAATTGTCTCGTTCGAGAATACCTGGGAGAAGATATCCTATTACGAGTCATGGCGAGGGCTTCCTGAGCTGATAGCAGCTCCGCCGGATTGGCCTGAAGGAAGTGGCACAATTGCGCGGACATCGACGTCGCGTCCGTACGGTACCTTGTTTCGTGTCGAGCCTTTTGCGGACTGGAGTGATTATTCGACACTGAATTTCATGGCCGCGAGCGGCGACGAATCACGCCACGAAATTTTGCTCACGGTCAGGGAGTTGCCTGGACCTGGACGGCGACGCGGGGCCACCTTCGAGAGAAAATTGAGCGTAGGCCCTAGCCCACAGCGCTTTGTCGTCCCATTGGCCGATTTGCAGCAGACGACAAACGGACGCCCATTTAACGTCTCCCGGATTTCCTCTGTAAACGTTACCGCCATTGATCCCGGCGACGGAGCCAGCGTACTTTTTGACGACTTCCGCCTCGAGTAGGAGCGCTGCCTGTAGGAGCGCCGCCTGTAGGAGCGCTGCTTGCAGCGCGACCGCGACATTCATCAGAACTAAATCACCTCCCCGTCAGGTCTTCCCCGGCCAGGAACCTCATTCTCCACGTGTCATTCAAACGAGGAGATCAAAAAATGAACAATTCACTCCGTTACTGTGGAATCGCCGTTCTCGGTGCTTTCCTGTACCTCACGACGAGCACCGCTGCGCTGGCGCAAGGGACGGTCGCGTACGACTTTACGACCGATGTTCCAGGCTTCACCGGGGGCTGCCCGGCCTGTTTTTTCGAGGGCCAGCCGGTTTCCGGCAGCTTCATCTACGACCCCAATGCCGAACTCTTTAACATTACTCCGAACGGCATTGCTGTGTATCGAGGCGGCATCCTCGAAATGAACGCGTCAGTAGGCGGCAAATCGTTCGCTGATGCATTCGGCATCATGATTGTCGGTGACAACGCTGTTCAGGGTACACGCGACATATTGCGCTTCACGCCAGGTATCAATCTTGAGGGATTCAACATAGCCGGGTTCGAACTTGTCGACGTGAGATTCCTATGGATGACGAATTTCCCGGCTGGCACGCCCGACTTCCTGACCGGCCTTGAGCAACCTGCCGAACTGCCGGATATCCCTGGCGTGCTCATCCTGGACTTCATCAACCCGATCTCACCTGGGACTGACTTCAGCGTTAACTTCGAGAACTTGCTGGTAACGCTGGCACCGATCGCAGTTGAAATGGACATCAAGCCGGGCAGCGCCGAGAACAGTATCAATCCAGGTTCCAAAGGCGTGATAACGGTCGCCATATTGTCCACAGACACATTTGACGCACTTCAGGTTGATC
>Ga0255052_10000192_pt1 | contig 46633 bp, 37 predicted proteins | sample JV7_2_21_MG_FD_188632 | JGI IMG/M metagenome (GOLD analysis project Ga0255052, IMG submission 188632) | Seawater microbial communities from Jervis Inlet, British Columbia, Canada - JV7_2_21 | ecosystem: Environmental > Aquatic > Marine > Inlet | place: Canada: British Columbia | collected...
CACGGCATCGAATGCAGCATGAGCGCTCGTGGTCACTGCTATGACAACGCACCACTGGAGAGCTTCTTCTCACTGCTCAAACGAGAGCGCGTGAGAGGACGCACCTACAAAACAAGGGAGGAAGCAATGGCAGATATCTTCGACTACATCGAGCGGTTCTACAACCGCACACGCAGCCACAGTTACCTGGACTATCTCAGTCCTGTACAGTACGAAAACCGGACAGTGAGGACTTAATCAAATGGTCCGAATTACTGGGGCCGTACCAATTGGCCGATTGCAGCCGATCGCTAGTCCACGAATTCAGCCCTTTGAAATAAACAAGCGATCAGCTCCACCTAGAGGGCAACGTAGGCTTTCTTTTCCGCTTCGCCATACAGTGTATTGCGCTGCACAGGAGTCCTGTGAAGCGCTGTGACAGCGGCTTCCAGGGTATCCGGCGTCATTTCCTGGCCGTGTCTCGCCCCGGCAGCCCGCGTTATGCTCTCGTTCATTAGAGTGCCGCCGATGTCATTCGCGCCTGCCTGGAGGCAGAATTTTGCCCCCTGTAGACCCATCTTCACCCACGACGTTTGGATATTTGGAATGGCTGTTGACAGTACCAACCTGGATACGGCATGCATCAGTACGGCTTCACGAAAAGTGGGGCCCCGGCGGGACTGGCCACGGCGGTAAATCGGGGCCTCCTGGGCAACAAAAGGCAGCGGCACGAATTCCGTAACTCCTCCGGTTCGATGCTGCAGGTGCAGCAACTCCAGCAGGTGTTTGGCCCAGTGATGGTAGCGATCGACGTGCCCGAACATGATTGTGGATGTTGTTGGCATATCCAGCGAATGCGCAGTTTCTACAACGTTTAGCCACTGGCTGGTGTTGATCTTGTCAGGGCAAATGATTGCGCGCACCTCATCACAAAGAATCTCGGCCGCCGTGCCCGGAAGCGTCCCAAGACCGGCTTGTTGCAGCTGAAGCAGAAAATCTCTGAGTGGCAAGCCGAGCGTTTCCGCACCGTGCGTAACCTCCAGCGGAGAAAAGGCGTGGATGTGTATTCCCGGGACCGCCTTCCGCACGGCAGAGCAAATTTCCAGGTACGTTTCGCCTGTGAAAGAAGGATGAATACCACCCTGCAGGCAGACTTCGGTGGCACCGCGGTTCCAGGCTTCGAGCGCCAGCTGGCCGACTTCCTCCGGGCTCTTCAGATAGGGCGCATCGCTCGATTCCGTGTTCTTTCGACCCTTCGCAAAAGCGCAAAAGTGACAACGGTAGGAACAGATGTTCGTGTAATTGATGTTGCGATTGGCGACATAGCTGACCGTGTCGCCACAAGTCCATCTGCGCCGTTCGTCCGCGGCCTGGCATACCGCGGCGAAATTCCCGCCCCGGGCACTGAACAGGGTGCTGATTTCATCGATTGATAATGTCTCCTGGTTACACTCGGTCTTGGACAGGATCGAGCAGACGTCACGGCTGGGCTCTGCTTTACGCGACGATCGGTACTTTGCTGGTATTTCCGTCGACTCGCCGGTCAGCCACTTATCTTCTCGCGCCAAGCCCTCGCTATCCGCGAGTTTCAATACGGGCGCTTCGAGAGCTTTGTCCAGCCATCGCGTCACTGAGGTCAAGTAGCGCGGATAAATCGTAAGCCGCTGTTGCAGCGATTTTCCCGCGCGGGCGGTCTGTTGCTCCAGAGCATCCAGTTCCGGCCAGGGCGATTCGGGATTTACGTGGTCGGGGGTCAACGGTGATACGCCGCCCCAGTCATTAACGCCTGCATGCACGAGCGACTCCAAATGACCGGGATTCAGGTTGGGCGGTGCCTGGATGCTCATCTCCGGCCCGAATATGATGCGCGCCATTGCGATCGTCCAACGCAATTCATCATGGTCCGGCGGCGAAACATTCGCCATCTTGGTGTCGGCCTTGGGAACGAAGTTCTGGATGATGACTTCTTGAATATGTCCATAGCGCAGGTGCAGATGCCTGATAGCCAGCAAGGAGTCGAGCCGCTCTTCGCGGGTTTCTCCGATACCGATCAATATGCCCGTGGTGAATGGGACCCCCTCACGGCCCGCGTCCCCCAGCGTCTTGAGACGAACCACGGGAGCCTTGTCCGGAGAGCCGTAGTGGACCTGGCCTTTTTCGCACAACCTTGGCGCACTGCTCTCGAGCATCATGCCCATCGAGGCAGACACCTTCCGCAGCATACGGATTTCCTCAACCGTCATGCAGCCGGCATTTATGTGTGGCAGCAGGCCGGTTTCATCGAGCACGCATTTGGCGACATGCGCAACGTATTCCAACGTGGTTTTGAAACCCATTTCATCCAGTGCCTGTCGTGCCGCCGGGTGTCTGAGCTCCGGTTTTTCACCGAGCGTGAACAGGGCTTCCTTGCATCCCATTGCTGCGCCCTGGCGTGCCACTTCAAGCACCTCGTCGACCGTCATATAAGCCTTGTCGAGATGCTTGGGCTCTGTGGCAAAGGTGCAGTAATGGCAGAAATCGCGGCAGAGCCGGGTGATTGGCAGGAACACTTTTGGCGAATAAGTACACAGATCGCCATGGCCGGTGTCTCGCAGCTGTGCAGCGGTTTCACAGAGCGAATCCAGATCCGATCGCGCTGCAATGCCGAGAACCTCTTCGCGACTGCGCGGCCGGCCAAGGCCCTGGTCGATGCTGGTCATACCCGCACGTTCCAGGAACATCCAGCTGGCGCTGGACCGATATTCCGGGTGGCGACGGCAATACGCAAGCAGTTGTTCGAGGTCTGAGGGCTCGTCGATGTCAATGGAAAGTGTTTCGGATTCGGCGATCGCAAGTCTGGTCTGTGTTTCCCGAATAATGTCGCAATGCAGGTTGAAACTATTGGGCCCGTAACGAAATGGAATCGGGTGTGTCGCATCGAAACTCAACACGTTTGTTCCCTGATGATCAGCCGCAGGGATGATCACGGTTGTCGGGCTAGTTTCAGTAGCGGCAGGATTCTTATGAGCACCCGAGACGCGGTCTATCTCGAGCGCGGTTACCAGTGGCAAGTCGGCATGAATAACGGTGATCCTTTTGGCATCCATACCTTGCAGGATTTCTACAGCATGCGTGACGTCGGCGTTTAGGCTCGCCGCCGACGCCTCGTCAATAACCAACAGGCCTCTGGATTCCGACAGTTGTCTGACATCAGGGTCCCCGGTGACCACAGCGACCGCATCGATTGTCTGACTGCGGCATAAGGCATCGAGGACATCACGAAGCATCGCCAGCGATAAAGTCCCCCGGAGTTCTCCCAGGCAGGGCTCAAGGCGCTGTTTGGAATTTTCGAGCGATTTAACCGGAACCAGCGCCCAGTGTTCAGGCTGTTTATGTCCTAGCGAGTCTTGCATAGTCTCTCATTGAGTGTATCGGGACAGATCAAGCCGGATACGTGTCGAGTACGGCGTCCAGGTGGTCGCGCGACTCCGATATTAGCCGAGCTCGAGCCAATCAACCAGTAATTATTGAATTAAGTTCAATAATTATGAATGCTACAATTTTCGCGGGGGCTCTGGCCAAGGAGTTGACGACATCATGAGCGCAGCACAAAACGGACTGCAAATCCTTCCGCTCACGCAAATTCCGATGGTTGCGGCAGGCGATGATCTGGTCGCCATGGTTGGCGATTCGATGCGCCAGCAGGAAATCCGGTTCGAGGACGACGACATTGTGGTCATCGCACAGAAAATCGTATCCAAGGCCGAAGACAGAATTGTACGGCTAGTCGATGTCCAGCCATCGGATTCGGCGTGCGATCTCGCCCGCGAAGTGAACAAGGATGCCCGCCTCGTAGAGCTGATTCTTCGTGAGTCGCAAGCGGTAGTCCGCACGGCGCCCGGCGTTATCATCGTCCGTCACAAGCTCGGCCTGGTCTGTGCGAACGCGGGAATTGATCAATCCAATATCGATCATGGCGATGCGCAGTTAGCGCTATTGCTGCCGGAGGACCCCGACAACTCGGCTCGCAAATTGCGTGCAGGACTCGAGGTATCGAGCGGACGGAGTCTGGGCGTGATTATCTGTGACAGCATCAATCGACCGTGGCGACTGGGCACGGTCGGCGTCGCGATCGGTTGTGACGGCGTGAAAGCCCTCGACGACCGGCGCGGACAAGGGGATATCTTCGGGCGGACGCTGGTAACGACAATGTCGAATGTCGCGGATTCGGTGGCGACGGCGGCCAGCCTGGTAATGGGTGAGACCACGGAGAAGGTTCCATGTGTCGTCGTACGCGGTGTTACTGCTGCGAGTAACGGCGCGACTGCCGCAGATTGCAATCGCCCTGTCGAAGAAGATCTGTTCCTGAAATGAGCACAAGACGTATCCTGGCTATCACTGGCGGCGTCGGCGGGGCCAAGCTGTCGCTGGGATTGGCAAATATCCTCGGCAGCGAGGAACTGGCGTTCATCGTCAATTCGGCGGATGACTTTCAGCATCTCGGTTTTCATGTTTCTCCTGATATCGACACGCTCGTGTACACGCTGTCCGGTACCGCGAACGCGGAAACCGGGTGGGGTCGTTGCAATGAGAGCTGGCAGTTCATGGAGGCACTCAGGGAACTCGGTGGCGAGAGCTGGTTTGCCCTTGGCGACAAGGATCTCGCCATGCACGCGGAAAGGACGCGACTGCTGGCCAGCGGCTGGACCCTGACCGAAGTGACGAAACACCTGGCGACGGCACTGGGCATAGACTATCCGATATTTCCGATGTGTAACGAAAGCCTGCGCACGATGGTGGAAACCGATCAGGGTATGCTGGAATTCCAGACCTACTTCGTACGAGAGCGCTGTGAGCCGGTGGTTCGGGGATTCGTCTATGACGGGGCAGACCAGTCCAGGTTGAACCCGGCGCTGACTACCTGGGTGGATGAGGCGCTTCCAAGCGGGGTCATACTCTGCCCATCGAATCCCTACGTCAGTATTGAGCCGATCCTGCAAGTCGAAGGTATGCGTGATTATCTGGTCAACTGCGCGGCGCCGGTAGTGGCGGTTTCACCGGTCGTGGCCGGTAGGGCCATCAAAGGGCCTACCGTCAAGATCATGCAGGAGCTGGGAGTCCCCGGTACTGCAGAAAGTGTGGCCGCACACTACGCTGACTTTCTCGACGGTTTTGTCCTGGATGCCGAAGATGCGGGGCGGGAGCATCACATCCAGGCGCTGGGCCTGGAAACAGCAGTCGCGCAAACCCTGATGCGAAGCCTCGAGGATCGGATCACGCTGGCGGGCGCCTGCCTCGAATTCATCGATCAATTATCGAGACGATAAAAACGCACCGCCGTATCGTGAAGCAGCAAGCGGCTCTCCGCTTCGGAATAAGCACTGGCGACTCGTTTGAACGCATTCCACAGCACGGTGTAGCTGCATGAGGCCTTGTCCACGGGAAAATTGCTTTCAAACATGCATCTGTCCGGACCGAACAGCTCAATACACGTCTCGAAATACGGGGCCATTGCGGCGGCCAGTTCCTCGGAGCCCGGAGGACGGGATTTCGTGTGCCATTCAAAGCCACTCATTTTCATCGCCCGGCCTCCGAGCTTCACGGATACGTTCTCGCACCTGGACAGCTCTCTGATCTGTTGGCTCCAGTTCTCGAACTCCTTCTCCCTCCGATTCGCGTAGGGTCCGATTCCGAGCGGGCCCGCCATGTGGTTCAGGGCGATAGCGAGGCCGGGAAAAGCGCGGGCCATGTCCGTCAATTCGGGGAGTTGCGGGTGGTAGAGCCATGCATCGAAACTCAGATCTAGGTCAGCAACCTGTTGCAGGCCCTTGCGAAATGCGGGGTCTGCCAGCAGTCTTGCTGGTGGATGGGTATGGGCATTGTGAATTTTTTCGTGCTCATGCCAGGCAGTGGCATAGCGGATACCGCGAAATCTCCGGCTGGCCTGCAGGTGCTTCTCGAGCACGGGCCGGACGTCGTCACCGAGGGTCAAATCAGCGAAACCGACAATGCCCGCCGCGATCGCGGCTTCGTGCTGTGCCGTCGGGTTACTCACCATGCGGTCCACGGCAGCTGTTTCCCCGACAGGCCGTAGTTCTGCGGGTGCGTCCTCGTCGTAAAACTGCAGACATTCCACGAATACGGTCTCGAGGACCCGGTGACCGCCGGAGACGTCCCGCAAGAACTCGTCAACCAGGTACCGGCTCGACGAGTAATGCCAGAAATGGTGATGTGGATCGCATACCGGCAGATCCGGATCAAGCGCGTCTTCTTCGATCAGGTCGAGCCAGTCCTGGTGTTCACCCATGCCGGCTCAGGCCCCGGAATTCGTTCGCGCACGGAAGTTCGGCATGGTGATGTCGTCTGTCCAGTCCTCGAAACACACATCGACCGGCATGCCGGTTTGCACGGATTCAGGTTCGCAACCGATGATCTGCGCCATCATCACAGGTCCTTCATCGAGCTCGATCAGCGCAATGACATACGGGACGTCGTCTGCGTATGCCGGTGAGACCGGGAGTCTTGCGACGGTCCAACTGACCACGGTGCCGAAACCCGAGGCCTGCACCCAGTTCAGTTCCACGGCAGAACAGGAAACACAAATGGTACGCGGATAAAATTGCACCGCTCCGCATCCGGAGCATTCCTGAAGAAGCAATTCGCGGCGCTTGCAGGCCTCCCAATAGGGCAGGGTTACCGGATCCGGGGAGGGCAGGAATTTCCCTTCATGCTTGTTCACAGCACTTGCTCCTGGCCCAGTATGAGCGTCGCGTGACTGGACATGATGCCACCCTGCCCGTGAACCAGTGCGGTTTCCGCTCCCGTGACCTGGCGCGGCCCGGATTCGCCGCGCAACTGGTAGACCGCCTCGGTCAGGCCGAACATCGTGCCCGGGTTGCCGGGGTGGCAGTAGGACAACAGTCCGCCATTGGTATTCATCGGCAGCTCGCCGCCCAGGGCCGATGCACCGGACTCAATGAAGGTGCCGCCCTCTCCTTTCTTGCAGAAGCCCAGGTCTTCGAGTTCGATCAGTACGACCGGAGTGAAACAGTCGTATATTTGCGCGGCATCGATGTCGGTCGGCATCAGGCCGGCCATGGCGAATGCCTCTTGTCCCGATTGCACAGCGGCGGATGTCGACAAGTCTTTTGCCTGCGAAATATGCTCATGGCTGTGTCCTTCCCCCATACCGAGAAGGAAAATGGGCTTGCCGCGAAAGTTGCCCGCATTCGCGGCCGAGGTCAGTACGACCGCCGCGCCGCCGTCGGAAACCAGCGAACAATCGAGGAGGTGCAGTGGATCTGCAATCATGCGCGACTCTAGTACGTCGTTGATCGTAATGGTTTCTGTCATCTGTGCCCCGGGCCTGTCGGAGGCGTAACTTCGCGCGCTGACCGCCACCGCGGCCAATTGTTCGGGCGTCGTTCCAAAGCGATCCATGTGCGCACGCGCTATCAATGCGTAGTAGGCCGGGACTGTGGGTCCGTACGGAATCTCGAACTGCCGATGCCCGGTCGATGACTGCATGGCCATCGCCTGGTCCCTGGTGAGCCCGCTGCGAAGGCTATCGGCCATGCTGATCAGTACAGTTTCGCAAACACCTGCAGCGATCGCGGCGGCCGCATTGCGAATCACCGAGATCGTTGTTCCACCACCGGCGCTGGCAGTGACGCAGTACTTTGGAAATATCTGCAGGTACTCCGCAATCATTTCGGCGTGATACATGTGCGGTTCGGCCATTGACTGGCAGGTCACCAGGCCATCGACCTCATCTTTGCCAATACCGGCATCTGCCAAAGCTCGCAAGGCGGCATCCACGCACAATTCGGTAGCGCTCAGATCGGGAACCTTGCCGACCGCGGTATCGGCGGCGCCGACGATGGCAGTGCTTCCGCGCAGGCTATGCATGTTCATCCGTCCTGTTTCTCAGTCCTGAAACTGCACAACAGCACTGCCGGGTGTCAGTTGATCGCCGGACTCATTGACGATTTCGAGAGCCAGGGTCACGGTCCGGGCCGCCCGGTCAACGTCCTGAACCTCACCGCGGCTCAACAATATGTCGCCGACAAAGGCTGCCCGCCTGTTCGAGTACTCGAAACGCAGCAAGCGCCCGTCGTCAGCCAGCCATTCGAGGACACACTGACTCAACCAGTCTCCCATCAATGGTCCGGCGACGACAAGGCCGGGGTATTTTTCTGTTTCAGTGGCATAGGGATAGTCGAAGTGAATGCGATGTGCATTCCACAATACCGCGTTGTAGAGGAACTGCCCGACTGTATCCGTCTCATGCCGTGATTCCGGCAGCCGATCTCCAACCGAGACTTCATCGATTCTCGCCATCAACGAAGTATCCGCGTGGCGTGTTCGATCAACACGATGGAATCTGATGCATCGACGACCTCGGTGCTGACTTCGTAGAAAAACAAGGGTCCGCTGGAGCCTTGCTTTTCAAACATGTCACACAGCGTACGACGGGCGGTCAGGGTCTGGCCGGGCAGGATCGGCTGGTGATATTCCAGCTTCAGGCTTCCAGCCATGGCCCGCTCGAGTGGAAATTCGGGCAACCAGTTGTCCAAAGCCACGCCGTCTGGCGACAGCTGCGACTGCTCCACGACGTCCCAGAATAATGCAAGGTGAAACAGCGGCGGAGCCTCGTCCCCGTCGAGGTACTTGCTTAGCCTCTGCCCGGTCGCGACCGAGTACTTGCGGATGTCACGACGTGTAACGAGCTCCGTGCGTGGCTCGGGAGACAAGCCGACCTGTGAGCGCAGCTCAGCGGTGATGAGCTCCGGCATCGGGTCTTAGAAGCCGCGATCGAGCCCGAGGTGCCGATCGGCGATCAGCCAGCCGGAATCCGTTCTTCGCACCACATCACGGTAAACCCCGCTGGTTACGAGTGACATTGCATCGTTATCCACGGACGTAACGACGAGCGTGGAGACAACGGTTGCCTCGTTGTCATCTTCGGCGTCGAAGAAGACATCACAGATGATATGGCGGCGCTTGTCCTTTTGCGCTTCCAGTGTGCCGCGCATCAATTCCATAATTGCGCCGCGACCGTCAAAGGGACCATACGTATCGCCTCCGTCGATCTCGACCAACATTTGCGCGTCCTCGAGGAAGCATGCTTCGAGCCGGTCGGTGTCGCGCACATCAAAATAGTAAGCGGCCCGGTTCAACAATTCATAGATAGCCAATTTGTGTTCAGTTTTCACTTTCGTGCTCTCCTGCTCGCAATCTGATCAGGTTAGAACCCCGCCAGATTCGTTAACTCATCGCGGAAAAGGCGTTGGGCCCTGTTCAACCTCAGTTGTCGGTCAAAGTACGCCGCGGTCCGCAACCCGATCAGAATCGAATAGCCGATCTCCGCGGCGTCTCCTGGTGCTTCGCGCCCACCCGGCGCGCGCATGAAAAGTTTCTTCAGATAATTCTTGCAGTAACGGTCCAGTTTCTTCTTGTGGTTACGGAGTTGCTTGTCGTGCACAGCGACGCCGAAGCACTCCAGCATAAAGCCGATCTCGGAACGGGTGATTCCTTTACCGGCGAAGAACAGCTCGGCGAGCAAGTCGATCTGACGATCCGGCGGTTCCGACGCAAAACTCTCCAGTCTTTCGACAATTGTCAGTGAAACATTCTCGAAGAAGTGTTCGAGAATCGCATCCTTGCCGGGAAAGTAGTACAGCAAGTGGCTCGCTGTCATATCGGCACGCTTTGCGACATCGCGAAGTGTGGTTTTCGCGTATCCCTGTTCGATGATGCACTCATGAAAGGCAGCAAGGATCAGTTTCCGCCGCTTGCCCCCCAGCGAACCCGGCGGACGCATGTTCTTATCGTTTTTCTTTGCCTTATTTTCGATTTTTTCGTCTACGTGTGTCATTGGACGGGATTCACGCATCCGCGAGTTACAATTGACTCGACTCTCCGCCATCAATGACGAAAACGCCCCCAGTAACGAAATCGGACAGCGGTGAAGCCAAATAACAGACCATTGGGCCTATTTCTATGCTATCGCCCATGCGCTTCGATGGAATTTTGGCAATCCGGCGGGCGAGCAGGTCAGGCGATTCTAGCACCGCTTGTTGTGCATCGGTAACGAAGGCGCCCGGCGCAATGGCATTCACCTGAATTCCGTCACGCGCAAGTTCGCCGGCCAGTGCTTTGGTGAATTGGAGTACTGCTCCTTTTGAAGATGAATACGCGACGAGATATCTCTTGCCCAGAATACCGGAGGTCGACGCGATGTTGATGATCTTGCCGGAACCTTGCCGGACCATGATCCTGGCAGCCTCCTTCGCCAACATGGCCGGCGCGGTCACGTTGATCGCAAAAACCTCGTCCCAAATGCGATCATCCTGATCCAGGAACAAACCGGCCGGGGCGATTCCGGCGTTATTGACGACGATATCCAGTCGGCCGAATTCCTCAACAGCCCGAGCGGGCAAGGACCTTACCGCGTCGATGTCTGTCATATCGCAAGGGCAGGCACGGATCGAATCCGGAAGCTCCGATTCGAAGTTCTGTAGATCCTCAACCGATCTGGCGGCAGCAAGTATTTTGCATCCCTCGGCGGCTAACGACCTTGCCGCCGCCATTCCCAGGCCCCGGCTGGCGCCGGTGACGATAGCGACTTTATTTTCAAGGTCGAAGTTCATCGATCCACATTATTGGCAAGTGTTTTTGCAATGCTCTGCCGCAGGACTTCCGAGGCGCCTTCGTATATTCGCATAGGCCGCGCCTGTCGATAATAGCGCTCGATCTTCGATCCGCTAATCAATCCGTAGCGTCCCATTACCTGCACACAGCGATCAACCACCCGGGAAGCCATCTCACTGGCACCCAGCTTCGCCATTGAGGAGTAGTTGACGCTCTTTAAGCCGTGTTTGCCGGCGAGATACGCGGCCTTGTAGGTGATCAGCCGGGCCATCTCGACCTCGGTCCAGCAATCGGCCAGCATCTGCGCAACCGGGCCAAGGGCGATCAGCGGCCTGCCGAACTGCTGCCGCTCCCTGGTGTGTCGTACCGCTTCTCCAAGTGCGGCTTCCGCCAGGCCCACTGCGGCGCCGGCAACGGAGACCCGGAAGACACTCAGGGTAGCCAATACGAGGTTCAAGCCATCTCCCGCTTCGCCAAGGCAGGCATCGGCCGGGACATTGACATCGTCGAAGACGACTTCTCCCATAACGTGCGGTGCAATGATATCTGGCGTAGGGCTTACGCTGATCCCGTTCGCGTCAGCGGGGACGAGCACCAGCGAATAACCGCTCCCGTCGCGGGCGAATACAATGTAATACGACGCCACTCCGGCATTCGATATGAAAGACTTGCTGCCGCTCAGTTGCGCGTCATTCCCATCCCTGAATATCTCAGTGCGTACGGACTTCAGGTCCGATCCCGAATCGATTTCTGACAGGGCGAAGGCGGGCAGGCATTCGGCGCTGGCGATCTTCGGTAGCCAATGTTTACGCTGCTCGTCGGTGCCGCCGATGCTGAGCGCATAGCTGCCAATACCCTGCATCGCGAACAGCGAGTCTGCCTGACAGCACGTTGCCATCAATACCTCGCGGACGAGACAGATGGCGAGCGGGTCAAGAGTCTCGTGGATTCCCCCATAGGCGGCTGGCACCACCAGTCGACTCAGATCACTCCGGCGCAGACCGTCAAGTATGCCCTGGTGCAGAGAACTCATTTCGTCGGCCTCGGCGGCAAGGTGCGCGATCGATTGAGCAAAATCGCGAGCCTGCTCCTGAATGGCGAGATACCGATCTTCAAGTTCGAAATTCATCCTTGCATACCTTTGACTGGTTCAGTGTCAGTCTCGTTTATCCGGTGCCGCCCTGCCTTCGAACAGCGGCTGTCGTTTCTCCATGAAAGCTGTGGCACCCTCGATCATGTCCTTCGAGCCGATTGCCTGCACCAGCATCCCGAGGCCGCTCAGGTACGATTCGCGACACTGATTCCACCAAACGTTGGAACTTATCTTGGCGATTTCGAGATAGCGCGGACTCATCCTGAGTAACTCGTCGGCCCAACGAGTGACTTCGTCTTCCAGCTCATCATCGGCAACGACGGCATTTATCAGTCCCATGGAGAGGGCAGCTTCCGCGGGATAGCGCCGGCACATGAATGCGATCTCCTTGGCGCGTTTTTCGCCGACGACCATCGTGAGAAAGTTGGTTCCGCCGAGTACCGGTGCGCTGCCAACGCGTACCCCCGTCTGGCCAAATGTCGCTTTCTCGGCCGCAATCGCCAGGTCACAGGCAACGACCAGCTCGTTGCCGCCGCCGGCAGCGGCGCCGTTGACTGCTGCAATTACCGGGCGTGGGCTGGTGCGTATTGATTCATAAAGTTTCAGGGAGCCGTAGAACATACTGCGCAAGGCGGCCGGATCGGGGTCACTCAGGTTGGCAAGGTAGCCCCCTGCGCAGAATGCGCGTCCGTTTCCGGTCAATACGATAACACCGGCGCCAGCGGCCTGATCAATCGCCTGAATCAGTTCTTGCGCCATTTCCGCGTCGTAGGCGTTCATTCGATCCGGGCGATTAAGCCGGATCCACTCTACTTGGCTCCTGCGTTCGACTTCAATATTCGACATGTCTATCTCTTTGAATTATTTCGTTTTTTGTTAGTCGGATACCCACGCCGACGATCAGCGCGGCCGACAGTATCTTGTCTGGATCGTTTGCTTGACAGTTAACGTTATTCTGTGAAAAACTTGAACAAAGTTCAAGTTTCTTCAAATAATGAATTTTACCGGTTCTGGTAGGAGTCGGTGCAGCGCATAATCTGTCAGGGGGCGACGACTATGAGAATTTCCGAACAATATTCCGGACTGCAAAAGTTTGTGGTCCTTGGGCTGGTGATGCCATTTTTGTTGCCAGACACCACGTTCGCTCAAGCGAGCAGCGGTGCTCGCGAGCTGGACGAAATAACCGTGACCGCACGCAAACGCGAGGAAGGTCTGCAGGATGTCGCGCTGTCGGTCAGTGCACTCGGGCAACAGGAAATCAAGGTCAGGTTTGCCACGGATCTGCGGGATCTGATTGATATCTCTCCGAATACGGTTCTCGACGATACGAATCAGGGTCCCGGTGGTGTGGCTGCGGCTTACATCCGGGGCATCGGTGTATCCGAAGTCGAAAAGAACTTTGATCCGGCGGTCGGAATCGTGGTTGATGGCATTTTTCGCGGCACCATGACCGGGAGTATCGAGCGCGCCATTGACCTGGAACGCCTGGAAATCTTGCGTGGACCACAGGGAACATTGTTCGGGCGCAACACCATTGGTGGTGTCATCAACATGGAGCGCAGCAAGCCGACGATGACGACGGGCGCCAAATTCCGCGTCGGTTTCGGCAACTACGACTCCCGTGTCATTGACGGCATCGTGAACTTCGGCGACGGTGAAACGATCGGTGTCAAGCTGAGCGGCGCCTACAACGAACAGGGCGAAGGTTTTTACACCAACACGGTCACGGGCAGGGACGAGGGACGCTCCGAGTACACGTCGGGTGGTATCAACTTACTGTGGGCGCCACTCGAGGAGATAGAGCTCGAGGTGACCTATCAGGCCGAACGCACCGATCAGGACTCGCCACCACTTCTCAACGTTGGACAGTCGAACCAGCTGTTCTGCACGGGTTGGGGGTATTGCTCGCCGGACGTGCGAACGCCGGTTTCCGGGGGGCGATACACGACCATTCAGGCCTATGGCGACGACGTTGTTAACCCGTTTCCAAGTGAGCCGTTCACGCCACCCGGGTATAACGAACCACAGGGACCTCACGATACGACGTTCGACGCTGACACAATCCAGCTGGAGGTTCACTGGGAGCTGAACGAGGATTACCACTTCGACTATGTCGGAGGACAGTGGGAGACCGAAGAAACATCCGTAAACGACTGGGACGGCGTGCCGGAAATACTCTTCCATACGGACCGGCCGGCTGAATATTCGCAGCTGACTCATGAATTTCGGTTGACGTATGACGCCGCCGAAGCGCTGGCCTATACCGTGGGCATGTATTTCTGGGATTCGGACTACCAGATCCGGCTCAGGAGTTATATCGGCTTCGCAGTGCCGGGTCTTGTGCTGGACCTTCCCCAGTTCACGGACCAGACGAACAAGTCCACTGCGTGGTTTTTCGAGGGTGATTACCGCTGGGACAACGACTGGACATTGAATCTGGGCGGGCGATATACCAAGGATAAAAAGTCATCCGATCAGGCTGGCGTGGTCACCGAATTTGCAAATACCCAATGGAGTGAGTTTACGCCCAAGGTGGCCCTGAAAAAGGCATTCGATAATGACTCGATGGTCTACCTGCTGTATTCGAAAGGCTATCGCGCCGGCGGATTCAACGGCCGGGTGGATAGCCCTGAGACAGCCACGACCCCGTACGACCCGGAAACAGTCGACAACATCGAGCTTGGCTATCGTTCGGAATGGGCGGATCGTACGGTGGTATTCAATGCCACCGCGTTCTACATGGACTATCAGGACAAGCAGGAAGAAATCCAGCAGCCGTCGGCGACCTCAGGTACCGGCCAGGTGACCCGTGTTGTCAACGCGGCAAGTGCGACGATTTCAGGTCTTGAAATCGAGTTTACCTGGCTCGCCACGGCGGGTCTGACACTGCGCGGCAACCTGGGCCTGCTGGACGCATCCTATGACGATTTCCTGGTCAACACCGGGACATCCCAGAACCCGGTATTCACGGATTTCTCGAGCCTCGATTTTCGCCGCGCACCGGAAACCAATATGGGCCTGACGGGCACTTATGAATGGGAGATCGGCGGCGGCAGGGCATTGCTTCATGCCGGCTGGCGTTACCTGGACGCCCACGAAGTTGATTTTGCCAACAAGCCGGAATTGCACAATGAAGAGCAACATCTCGTGGATGCATCGGCGAACTACTACTACAACAATTGGTACTTCAGCGTGTTCGGTCGCAATCTGACCGATGAAGACGGCTACCAGATCGGCTTCGACGTGGCGGGGCTCTGGTCTTATTCAGCACCGCGGGCACCCACAACGTACGGGTTGGAAGTTGGTTACAGCTTTGGGAACTGATTAGCGACGTATTGTAGAGCGAACATTTCCTGAGCCCTGGACGTTAGTTGGGCGATGCACCGGCGCGTACGGGCGTTACCAGCATGCAGTGATTTGCGCGTCGGGATTCCACAATTTCGAAAAACGGTGAATAATCAGTGAGCGGCACCACTGTCACACTGCCGTCAGCTATCAGGAGTAAATCAAATGTCTGAGAAACCCAAAGTCACATTCGATCCGGTCAAACTCGAGCAACTCCGGGTTGCCCAGGATTACCCGATGGAGAAAGATGAATTCGATCTTCTGTACCACGAAAGCGCCTATTGCAACATGGGTCACGTCAACCGGAGAGGCTATCCCGTGGTAACCCCGATGTTCTTCGTCATCAAGGACGATCACATCATGATGTCCAGCATCAAGAACTTTCGCCACAAGGTGGGTTGCCTGACGGAAAATCCGAAGATCACGGTCAGCATCCACAATGACGGCACCAACGTGCGCCACCAGAAAGCCATCATGGTCATGGGCCAGGCGGTGATTCACGATGATGACGCACTGATGCGTGACATCCACTGGAAAATCATCGACAAGTATTTCTTCGAACTCACGACCGATGAAGAGAGGGAAGTAGCTTTCACGGCAGTACATACACCCCTGCGCTGCATCATCGAAGTCGTCCCAGAAAAAATCCTGACCTGGGACCTCGGCAAAATGCTCGACGCACACGATGACGGTGTCTGGTATGGCGAAGCCCAAAAGCTGATCGAAAAACACATGGACAAGAAATACCTGTAGACACCACATGCTGATTTCATATCAGGTGATCAAGAAGGAGTTGTGAATGGGCCAATGGGACGACAAGTTCAAACGCCACGCCAACAAGTGGGAAAGCTGGAATATGCAGGAGTATTCGCGGCATGACCGGGTTCTGCCGAAGATCATCGAAGACAAGGCAAGACAGCTTCCCGATCACGTCGTTTTCCAGTTCCGGGATGACCCGATCACGCTCGAGGAATTCAATGCGTGTATTAACAAGGCGGCCAACGGTTTCCTCGAACTGGGCGTCAGGCATGGCGACAAGGTCGCAATCATGTTGCCCAATAACCCGGAATTCCTCTATGTGTGGTTCGGCCTGAACAAGATCGGCGCTTGTGAGGTGCCGGTGAATGTCGCACTGAAGGGTCAGGGGCTTGCTTACCAGATGGTGCAGTCCGATTGCGTCGCATTGGTTGCCGACCTGCAATACCTGGATCGCCTCGAAGGCGTAGCCGGCGACCTGGAGGCGATCAGCCACATTGTCTATACAGACAGTGCCGGAACAGGTTCGCCCCTGCCGTCCTGGCCCGGATTCGAGCACGTGACTTACGCGGAATTTTCGGCCCGGTCCCAGGATACTCCCGACGTCAATGTGCATTACAGCGATCTCGCATCAATCCTGTACACCTCGGGTACAACCGGCGTTTCCAAGGGTGTCATGTTCAGCCACCACTATTGGTATGACATCTGGGCGGAATCGGTCAAGTACTCGAGATACACGGAAGACGATGTCCTGTATACGGGATTGCCGTTCTTCCACGGCAATGCGCAGGGCATCACGGTCGGACCGGCAATTCTCGCCGATGCCAGGGCGGTTATCGTGGACCGATTCTCTGCATCGCGATTGTGGGACGATTGCAGGCGCTGGGAGTGCACCGAGGCAAACTACATCGGCGGCATAATTCCGATCTTGCTCAAGCAGGACGAGCAGGAAAACGATGCGGACAACCCCGTGCGACTCATGGTCGGGGCGGCGGCGCCACAGGATGAATGGCACGCCTTCCAGAATCGCTTCAATACCAAGATCCTTGAAGTGTATGGCATGACCGAGTGTTACTGCTGCCTGGTCAGCCCGTACGATGAGCCACGAGCCGGCGCTTGCGGCAAGACCATCACCGGTTGGGATGTACGCATCGTCGATGATGACGATAACGAATGCGAACCAGGCAGTCTTGGCGAATTTATCGCCCGTTCCAACAAGATGTTTGTCGGTAGCACTGGCTATTACAACAAGCCGGAAGCGACACTGGAGTTATTCAAGAATGGCTGGATTCATACCGGTGACCTCGGGCGGATGGATGAAGACGGCTATTTCTTCTTCGTTGACCGGAAAAAACAAGCGATCCGGCGGCGTGGCGAGAATATTTCATCCTTCGAGGTCGAGTCGGTAGTTTCGTCACACGAAGCTGTACTCGAATCTGCCGTCGTCGGCGTGCCGTCTGATCTTGGCGAAGAGGAAGTCAAGGCGGTCGTTGTGCTCAAGGAAGGCCAATCTGTCACCGAGGAAGAACTGATCCGCTGGTGCGAGCCGCGTATGGCGTACTTTGCGATTCCGCGCTACATCGCGATTCGGAATGCGATGCCAAAGACACCGAGTGAGCGTGTCGAGAAATTCAAACTGAAGAACGAGGGCATCACCGAAGATTGCTGGGACCGTGAGGCTGAGGGAGTCGAATTAGCGAGGTGACGAAATGAGCAAGCAGGCGCCCAAGGGCTTAACACGACGACAAGTATTGACCGGCGCCGGGGCAGCCGCCGCCGGCGTAATCTCATTGTCATCATGCCGTGGCGCCGGGTTCGACTGGCATCACGACACCGATATTCTCGTTGTCGGCAGCGGCGTCGGCGCGGCGACTGCGGCACTGACGGCACATGCTAATGGCGATGCAGTGACGATAATCGAGAAAGCCAATTTTCTTGGCGGAACCTCGCTGAAGTCCGCGGGCGTCCTGTGGATCCCCAACAACTTCACGCTCAAGGAAAAAGGTATCGAGGATCGCAAGGAGGACTGCGTCCGGTACCAGGCACGCTTCTCGTACCCGGAGCGCTACGACGCCGATGATGCAAAGCTGGGACTGAGCGACCACGAGTTCTCGCTCCTGGAGGCATTTTACGACAATGCGTCTGCCGCGGTTGATGCCTTGCGAGGCAGCGGCTCACTAAACGTGGCGGAATGGCGCATGTTCTTCCTCGATCGTTCTGCAACGGACTATCTCGATCACGTGCCGGAAAACAAGGTACCGGCGGGCCGCGCGCTGGGGCCGCTCAACGCAGCCGGGGCGATGGGTGGCGGTGGTGATTTAATGAGGCAATTAGGAGCTGCGATTGCAGATCGCGGTATACCGACGTTTCTCGGGCACCGCGCCGTGAAGCTGATCCAGGATGACGATGACCGAATTATCGGCGTGCAGGCAGATGCCGAAGGCAGCCCCGTCAACATCAAGGCATCCAAGGCAGTGATATTTGCCACCGGCGGTTATGTGCACAACCCGGAAATGAACGACAACTTCCAGCCTATGCGCCTCTACGGGTCTTGTGCGATGCCAGCGACCGAAGGCGATTTCATCGATATCGCGACCGCTGCTGGCGCCAGGCTGGGCAATATCGGCGGCGCGTGGCGCACCCAGATCCTCCTGGAGGAGGCGTTGGTTAGCCCGCAACTGGCTGCCGGCGTCTTTTTCCCAGCCGGTGACTCGGCCTTCCAGGTCAACAAGTATGGTGTGCGGGTCGTCAATGAGAATCGCAACTACAATGACCGCACGGAAGCACACGGCATCTATGATTCCACTCGGGCAGACTTTCCCAACCAGCTGTTGTTCATGATTTACGATGAGCGTACCGCCGGCGCGTTTGCAGGCGTGTATCCCGTACCGGCCGACGCTGCCGGCGCGAAACATGTTCTTACTGGACAGACACTGGAAGAACTCACCGAGTCGATACGGTCCCGCCTGCATGAAATCAGGTCGAGCACCGGTGGAGTGGAACTGGACTCGTCGTTTACTGCGAATCTGAAAGAGACCGTCGAGCGCTTCAATGGCTTCGCCGCAAGCGGCGAAGATGAGGACTTCCAGCGAGGCAAGAACGCCTACGACAGCGAATGGCACCAGGTCTTTTCGCCAATGAAGGCCGATAGTGGCTGGCCCGCGAACGAGCACCCTTCCGTGACCATGCACCCGCTGCGTGACGAAGGGCCGTATTACGCGATCATCCTCGCGGCCGGGGCGCTGGATACCTGTGGCGGACCGATGATCGATGCGAGTGCGCGGGTGCTGGATGGCAAGGATCAACCGATTGTCGGCCTGTACGGTGCGGGTAATTGCATTGCCAGCCCGTCAGGGGACGCGTATTACGGGGCTGGCCATACATTGGGCATGTCGATGACCTTCGGCTATATCGCTGCCAATGCCGCCCATACCGAGGCCAGGAAATGACCGCCGGTATCGAAGAACTGGTTCGGCGCGTCGACGAACTCGAAAGCCGCGCGGCACTGCGCGACCTGGTTACCGATTACTGCCGCGGCTTCGACAGTCATGACTGGGATACCTTCATTGCGATCTGGCACGAAGGCGCAGTCTGGGAAATCGGTCCGCCGTTCGGCACGTTCGAAGGACACGAGGGTATTCGCGAGGCCGTATTCGACGTGCTCTACCCGCTGTGGCGCGAGACTCATCACCTGACATCGAACCTGAAGCTCGAGTTCGACGGGCCGGACAAGGCGCGTGGCGTATGTGACGTCGATTGCATGGGGGCGACGGCGGACGAGATCGTGCAGATGATTTCCGCGACGTACAGGGACGACTTCGAGCGCCGCGATGGCGTATGGAAAATTGCCAGGCGCAACGTCGTCATCCATTATTTCAATGCCGTACCTGGTGCGGAGATGTCGGCGCCGAGCGCCTGAAACCCGCAACGATATTTTGAGTTTTAGGCGATCCGTCAGTCACTCCGAAGCATTTGATTCGCCGGCGTCCGCTGTCTGGAACATCCTCATCGACTGGCCCTCGATCGTGGACTGGATGCCTGGCGGCCTGATCAGTCATCTCGAAATTGAGGGCACAGGTGTTGGCGCGGTCCGTCACATTATTACTCACCAGGGCGTGCGCATTGCCGAACGCCTGGAGCGGGCCGATGAGCGGGCCGGGCAACTGGAGCTGAGTATTCTCGAGCCTCTGCCTTGGGAGATGCAGACATACAATGCCATTGCTCAACTCGACGAACTCGGGCCGGATAAGTGCTCATTGCGATGGGAAGGGCGGTTTGAGCTATCGGAAGATGGCCTGGCAGCCGAGGCCTTGGTTCAACTGCTCGGCAAATCCTACAGGTTGATGTTTGCAGGCCTCAGGCAATGCTTATCTGCGAGCTGAGATATCGTCGGTTCAATCCCGAAGCTTGAAAACGTACAAGGCATTGCCGCCATTGGGCTGGTAAATCTCCGGGGCCTGCTTGGCCGTCAGCAGCTTGAAGACACCCATACCGGTGGGGACCGCTATGTATTGCGTCCCGTCGACAGCGTAGGAGACCGGAAAGCCGTGCAAACCGGCACCGAGGCGGACCTTCCACAACTCCTCGCCCGTTGCGGAATCGAAGGCCTTGAACCAGCGATCCATGTCGCCGACAAAGGTCAAACCGCCTGCAGTCGTCAATACGCCGGTCAGAAACAGTGCGCGTTGAGTGTGATTCCACCGTTGTTGCATCGTTTCGAGGTCGTACGCTGTCAGGCGGCCGAGCATGCCGTTCGCCTCTGGCAATGGGTAGACCTTCGACTCACCACCATAACCGCCACCGCCTTCAGTCATCTCGACTTCGCGACCGGTCATTTCCACACACAACTGATGCAGCGGTATGATCAATGAACTGTTTTTCGGATCGTAGGCCGTCGCCTGCCAGTTGTGCCCGCCGTAGATGCTGGGGCAAACATCCACGGTATCGCCGATGCCCGCGTCGATGATGTCCTGGCGATATTGGAGCTGCCCCGTCTCCCCGTCGACATCGGCGAACAGCGTTTGACGCATTGTTTCTGTCAGTGCGACAAATTCGCCGTTGCGTCGATCGAGCTTCCACAAGATGCCGTCTTTGCCGATCGTGACAAGCTGTTCCTTGCCGCCGAGATCCACGAGAACCCTTTCGAATCCGACTTCCATATCCAGGGTTTCGCCGCGAATGTGCTGGAAATACCATTCTATTTTGCCTGTCTGCGGGTCCAGCGCGAGCGTTGAATTGGTGTACAGAGCGGCGTCGAGTGGCGACATGTTACGACTGGCAGCCACCCAGGGCTTGGCTTGCGAAGTGCCAATGTAAAAGAGCTTGCTGTCCGGATCGTAACTTCCGGGTATCCACGTATCCCCGCCGGCTCGCAGATGTGTGGGCAGGTCGGCCCAGCTGTCGTCGTGCGGATTTCCGGGCAGGGCGATCGTCGAGGTGCGCCATAGCTCCTCGCCGGTATCCGGGTCATGGCCCGTAATGAAGCAACCTTCCGGCTTGAATCGTTCGCAGCCATTGATACCTGTGATTACCACGCCATCGGCGACGATCGGCCCGCTGGTATGCGTATACCCCTTGGTCCAGTCTTCCTTGACAGTCTTCCAGCGCTCCTCACCCGTGCGCGCGTCGATCGCCACGACAGCCGCGTCGTAGGTCGCCATGAACAACTTGTCTTCATAGATTGCGATCGAGCGCGTCGGACCACCCAGGGTCTGCGATCCGGTCTCATAGGAATTTGCGTATTCCCAGATCACGTCGCCGGTGGCTGCATCCAGGGCCTGGACGACATTCTGCGGATGTGTCAGGTACATGATTCCGTCGTGAATCAGAGGCGTGCCCTGGTTGCTGCCATCGCGCATAGTGATGACCCAGGCCAGGCTGAGTCGTTCGATATTGTCCCGAGTCACCTGGTCCAGGGGGCTATGGCCCCAGCCATCGAGCGTTCGCCGCCAGCTGAGCCAGTCTCCATCCGGCGGGTGCGCCAGCATTGTGGAGCTGACGGGCCTGAAATCGTCCACGGTCCCGTTGACAAAGCCGGAGGCTCGTCGTGCCGCTTCCGCGATACTGCCGGCGCCTTCCCAGCTTTCCGGTTCCTGATCCGCAGGAATTGCCTGCGAAGGATCCCAATCGTCGCCGTCGAGTACCGCACCAACGCTGCTATCGCCATCGAGAGCTGCCGACAGTTGTGCGGTGTCCAGATACAGGATGTATGCCGTAACCGCAGTCGCCTCGACCTCGTCGAGCGAACCGGGTTGTCCACCCGGCATGGTCTCCACGATCAGCCGGTAGTAGGTGCTTACTGGCTGATTTCCCCATTTGCCGATGAATCCGAGTCCGCTCAGTTCCGGGCCATGGCCCGTGCCCTTCATCTCGATGCCATGACACTCGGCGCACTTCGACTCGTACACTGCCCGGCCGCTGTCGGCATCGGCATCGGCGTCTGCAGCAGGTGCAAGCAACAGCAACGCGATCGCAAATGTGGCCAGTACCGCTGCGTTTAGTAAGCGCATATCGGCTACGCCATGTCGGCCCGATGGTGGCCGAGATCACCGATCAGATCGGGTGAAATTTGGCGACTCGAAAATCGCCAGGAATCATCGACCTTTTCGAACTTGTCCTGGTAGTGCCCGAGGAATATAGGCTGTAAGGGAAAATCGGGAGGCACGGCCTGGTAAACGGTGATGTAGCACTCGGCTGTTGCGTTGTCATCATATTCGTCGACGTCGATCTGCAGGTTGGTCATCACGTGCTTGGTGAGTGGTTTGCCGTCATACAGCGTGACGTTGTCGAGCATGCGGCGCACAGCATCTGATCCGCGCATCGGGCCGACCGGATCGCCGATGATTTCGAGACTGCCGTCGGCAAATAGTGCGGCGAAGCCATCCAGGTCTCCCCGGTCGACCGAGAAACAGTATTCATTCATCAACCGTCTTATCGATTGTTGTGCGTCATTCATCGTATTCAGTCTCAGGACATACGGAGTGCGCCGTCGAGGCGGATTGTCTCGCCGTTCATATAGGGGTTATTGACGATGTGTTGCGCGAGCGCCGCAAACTCACTCACGTCGCCGAGCCGGGACGGGTTCGGAATACTGCCAGCCAGTTTCTTTCTGACTTCGTCAGAGATGCCCTGGAGGATTGGCGTATCGAAAACGCCAGGCGCTACGGTAATCACGCGAATTCCGAAATACGCAAGATCGCGTGCCACGGGCAGGGTCAGGCTGACAATTCCGCCCTTACTCGCAGCGTAGGCAACCTGTCCTTTCTGTCCTTCGTAAGCGGCAATCGATGCCGTATTCACGATAACACCGCGCTCGCCATTTTCATCGGGCTCGTTCAGCGACATCTTTTCGGCCACCTGTGTAAGGACGCTGAACGTGCCCACCAGATTGACGTTGATCACGTCTCTGAACAGTTCCATCGGGAAACGACCGTCGCGTCCCAGGGTCTTGGTTGCGCCGCCGCCACGACCGGCGCAACTCACGCAGCAATGGATGCCTCCAAAGGACTGCATCACTACTTCGATCCCAGCCGCAATCGCTGCGTCGTCGGCTACATTGACCTTGCAGAAGATTGCGGCGTCACCGAGAGATTCGGACAGTGCCTCTCCCTTCTCTTCGTCGAGATCGAAAGCAGCGACCTTCGCACCTGCCGACACGAATCGTTCAACTGTCGCACGGCCGAGGCCGGACGCTCCACCGGTAACGATTGCTACCCTGTTTTCCAATTCCATTGAATATTCCCGCGTGTCGGGGGGTTCCTGCCGCTAGTGGCACACCGATCGGCTGCGTTTCTTCGGAACACATTTTTGAACTAAATACAAAATCTATGATAGCTTAACCACACCCGGAGAATCCAGTTTTGGACCCCCGGTAACGGACCGATGTCGCTGATTGCTCAGTATTCCGGCCAATCGAACCTCGAGCGGATTCCATGCGAGACGCATACATTTATGACCACGTCAGGACGCCGCGAGGCAAAGCACGCGCCGATGGCGCCTTGCATTCGGTTTCGCCGGTTAATCTCCTCGCGCAGGTACTCGCGTCATTGCGCGACAGAAACGACCTGGATACTTCGTTGGTCGAAGATGTCATTGCTGGTTGTGGGTCGCCGATTGGCGAGCAGGGCAGTGCTATCGGGCGGAGCGCAGTGTTGGCTGCGGACTACGCAGACACCGTCCCCGGTCAGCAGATTCATCGCTATTGCTCGTCGGGCCTCGAGGCAGTGAACCTGGCTGCGGCGAAGATCTCGGCTGCTCAGTGCGAACTGATCGTCGCTTGCGGCGTGGAGAGTATGTCGCGGATACCAATCGGCTCATCGGGTGGCGCCTGGTCGTCCGATCCTGAACTGGCCCACAAGATCCACTACGTTCCACAGGGCGTATCGGCAGACCTGATTGCGACAATTCATGGATACAGTCGAGACGACCTTGATGAATACGCGGTAGCAAGCCAGCGGCGGGCGGCACACGCCTGGGAGGAGGGTCGCTTCAATGGCTCCGTGTCGCCGGTCGTCGATGAAATCGGCCGGGTCCTCCTGGATAAGGACGAGGCAATTCGACCACAGACCGACATGGAGGGGCTGGGCAAATTGCCGCCGGCATTCACCGGCCTCGGTGATCTGGGATTCGACCAGCAGGCGATCCTGAAATACCCGCAGCTAGAGAAGATCGATCACTCGCATACGGCCGGCAATTCCAGCGCCATCGTCGACGGTGCAGGCGCGGTCCTGATCGGTAGCGAGGACATTGGCGCGGTCCTGGGCATCAAACCGCGTGCCCGAATTCGTTCCTGTGCATCTGTAGGCACGGACCCCACGTTGATGCTGACGGGCCCGGGCCCATCCGCAAGGATAGCGCTGGACAAAGCAGGTATGGATCGCACCGATATTGACTTGTTCGAGCTCAACGAGGCATTTGCGTCAGTCGTACTGTTGTTCATGGAGGAACTCGATATTCCACACGAACAAATCAACGTTAATGGCGGAGCCATTGCCATGGGTCATCCAATTGGTGCCACCGGCACCATGATCCTGGGGACAGCGCTCGATGAACTCGAGCGGCAGGAACAGGCAACCGCCCTGGTAAATCTCTGCGTTGGTGCGGGCATGGGCACCGCGACAATCATCGAGCGCCAGTAGCATGACCCACTCCTTGAGCACGCTGGGTTCAACGCAGGAAGCAGAATTCCTCACGATGAACTATCGCGTGTCGGATCGCGGCGTGGCGATTCTTACGATCGACGTGCCGGAACGCAGTGTCAATGTTCTAACTCCGGATCTGCATCGTGAGTTGGGCGAAGTAGTGACACTATTGGCGGCCGATGAGGCGGTTGTCGGTATCGTCATTTGCTCAGGCAAGAAAGGCTTCGTTGCTGGCGGCGACCTGATGCGCATTGTGCGTTACTACGAAATGAATCGCAGTGCGGACGAAGCCTACGAGCAGTCACGCCCATTCACACGCGTACTGCGGCAACTCGAAACCTGTGGCAAGCCAGTCGCCGTCGCGGTCAATGGTTCTGCACTCGGCGGCGGTCTCGAGTTGGCGCTGGCGTGTCATTACCGGGTTGTTGCCGATGACGAGGCGATCAGGCTCGGGTTGCCGGAAGTTACGCTGGGACTGATTCCGGGCGCTGGCGGGACGCAACGCGTGCCTCGGCTGATCGGTCTCGAAAAGGCTGCAGAGATGATCCTCAATGGCAAGTCGATCAGCCCGACCGAGGCCCTGGGGCTTGGGTTAATCGATGCTGTGACAGAGCGTGACGAATTGCTGGAATTCGCCGAGAACTGGGTCCTGGAGCGGGGGACGCCGGATCAGCCATGGGACAAAAGAGGTTTTCGATTTCCTGGCGGCGCAAAACTGAATGACATGAAAGTGGGCCGTCTGTTTCAAATTCAAACCGCCAGGGTCGGTGCGACCTATCGTCACAATTACCCTGCGCCACTGGCCGCCTTGCGCTGCCTGTTCAATGGCAGCACCGTCAATTCGATCGATCAGGGCTTGCGTATCGAGTCACGTGAGTTTTCGGCCCTGACCAGGGGGCCGGTGGCACGGAACATCATCCGTACATTGTTTATTAACAAGCGCTCGAGAAAATTCAGCAGGGAAGATGCCGACAGGGCCCTGATCGATACCTGCAGGCAGGCCTACGACGAAGAAGGACAGAGGATGCTGGACGAAGGCCTGTCATCGGCGCTGATTCGGAACGCGGCCTGGGCCGCGGGCATGCAGGACGCGCCGGGCTCCGTGGTCGGTACAGAGCAACCCTCAGGCGCAGCGAATGCAGATTTTGACCTCGAGACACTGAAACAACGTCTCCTGGCCATTCAAAGCCTGGCGGCTGCGGAGCTCTGGGCCAACGAAGAACTCGATCCGGTTGTTGCTGATCTGTCGACGCTGTTGGGATGGGGCTTCCCGTCGTACACGGGAGGTGTGCTGTCCTATGTCGACACGATGGGTTTGGGCGACTTCGTTGCCATGTGCGATCGCTTGGCCGCTGAATTCGGAGATCACTTCCGCCTCTCGGATAGTTTGAGAGCGCGGTTGAGCGAGGATGATTTTATTTATGCGCATGAAGCCTGATTACGTGCTTTGTCGCCAAATACAGGAGAATGACCTTGGGTAGACTAGACGGAAAAGTTGTTTTGATTACGGGAGCCGCCCAGGGATTGGGGCTGGCGGATGCACAGGTGCTTTCCCGGGAGGGAGCGGCCGTCGTCATGACCGACATACAGGACGACGCCGGCGAAGCGGCTGCGGCAGAAATAAGAGAATCCGGCGGCAACGTCACCTACTGGCATCAGGACGCGTCGGCGGAAGCAGACTGGGTCAGAGTCATCCAGGACATCAAGGACAGTTATGGGCGGCTCGACGCATTGGTTAACAACGCCGGTTTCGTACAGATGGCGTCACCCGAAGAATGCACCCTGGAGTCATTCCGTGTTCACAGTGCCGTAATGAGTGAGGGCGTATTCCTGGGTTGTAAGCACGCGATAGGATTGATGGCCGAGTCCGGCGGTGGCTCGATCATCAATATGTCGTCGACCGCCTCCATGCTCGGATATCCGATCTATTTCGCCTACAGCGCGGCCAAGGGAGCAGTGCGCGCGATGAGCAAGGCGGTTGCGGTTCACTGCCAGATGAACGGCTACAACATCCGCGTCAATTCGTTGCATCCGGGTGCAATTGACACCCCCATGGTAGCAGAGGCGGCGGCCATCCTCGGCGTTGAAGACAAGGCGGACCTAAGCCCCGTCGGACTCGGCGCGCCGGAGGATGTGGCGAATGTCGTATTGTTTCTTGCGTCCGATGAATCGCGATTCGTCAACGGCAGCGAGATCGTGATCGATAACGCCCTGTGTATTCAATAGGGCCGCTTTCGTAAAAGTATTTCTGGGAAACGGATATGAACAAGAACTTCGGTACGATAATCTTTGCCATGCTGCTGGCAGCTTGCCAGCAAGGTGCGTCGCCAGATGCAGAAGAGACCGACGCAGCGGCAGCTTCGGCAGAGGCACCACACCCCGGTGAAGCAAAGTACATTAAGTATTGCGCTGAGTGCCACGACAAGACTGTGTACAAATCTCCCAGTCGCCTGTTCATCAGCATGATTGGGGCGCGAAATGTGCTCGCCTCGATGACCGGCGGTTCGATGACTGAACAGGCCTCGATGCTGGACGATGCAGGTCGAGTAGCAATAGCTGAGTACCTGACGGGCCAGAACCCTAATGAAATGCCGGAGGAAAAACAGCCGCCGCTTTGCGATGTGGATCATGGATTTGATGCTGGCAGCACTCCGGTCTCGCTGGGATGGGGCGTGGATCATGCCAACTCGCGTTTTCAACCGGCGGAGACCGGGGGAATATCGCGGGCGCAGATTCCGGCGCTCGAAGTCAAGTGGGCCCTCGCTTACCCGAATGCGATCAAGGCTCGTTCGCAGCCGGCGTACGGTGGAGGTGCGATCTATGTTGGCAGCCACGATGGTACCGTTCGCGCATTGGACGCCCGGACCGGTTGTCTGCGCTGGTCGTTCAGTGCAACCGCGGAAGTTCGTACGGCGGTCGTGATTTCACCGTGGTCCGTGGACGATGACGATCCTCAACCGACCCTCTATTTTGGCGATCTTCTAGCCAGGGCTTACGCACTCGATGCGCGCACGGGTGAGTTGCGTTGGAAGATCAGGGTGGACGACCATCCCGACGCCACTGTCACAGGTGCGGTGGCGTTGGCTGCTGGCCGTGTCTATGTACCGGTTTCCGCGCTCGAAGTCGTGTCGGCGACCAACCCGCAATATGAGTGTTGTACATTCAGAGGAGCGGTTGTCGCGCTCGATGCGACGACGGGAGAGGTGGTCTGGAAAAGCCACACGATCCCCGAGGTTCCCGCAGAGGCCGGGACGACGAGTGCCGGTACCCGGATCCTCGCTCCTTCCGGTGCACCTGTCTGGAACAGCCCGACTATCGATCTGGACCGTAACCGCCTGTACGTCGGCACCGGGGAGAATTACTCATCGCCCGCAGACGGAAACTCCGATGCCATCATTGCCTACGATCTGGATAGTGGGGAGAAACTCTGGGTCAGCCAGCAGACGAGCGGTGACGCCTGGAATGTCGCCTGTCTGATCGAAGGTGTCGAGGATCAGTCCAACTGCCCGGTGGAGAATGGGCCTGACTACGATTTTGGTGCGTCATCCATTCTGGTTTCGCTCGGTAACGGACGCGACATCCTCGTCGGCGGGCAAAAGTCCGGTAATGTCATGGGTATCGATCCGGACACCGGCGAAACACTCTGGCGAACGAAGCTCGGCCGCGGTGGAGTGCAGGGCGGTGTTGTCTTTGGTATGGCCAGCGAAGGTCGGCGCGTGTACGTGCCTATCAGCGATATGTACTACGTCGTAGATGACACCCGCTATGGACCTGACGATCCTGCCAGGCCGGGCATCTACGCTATCGATGCTGCAACCGGCGAACTGGAGTGGTCGACACCGGCACCGGACGTCTGTGGCGATAAGGAAAATTGTGATCCCGGTATTACCCAGGCCATCGCAGCGGTCCCGGGCGCTGTAATTGCCGGCCACATGGACGGCTGGCTAAGAATCTATGATGGGGAGACCGGCGAGCAACTGTGGGAACTGAATACCGTACGGGACTTTGAAACGGTATCGGGCGAAATCGCCCGCGGTGGTTCGTTCAGCGGTGGCGGCGGGATCGCTGCTCACGGCATCTTCTATATCAACTCGGGTTACGGCATATACAACCACATGCCCGGCAATTTGTTGCTGGCAATTGGATTCAATGACACGTAGCTGTGAGCGCCAGTCACCACGCAGCGCCAGGAATGCTGCCTGCTGACGGGTCGACTAAAGACCGAGTTCTTTGCAGATTGCGTCCTGCAGGCGAAATTTCTGGATCTTGGTCGATGATGTAGGCCATTCCTGTACGAACCGGACATGGCGTGGGATCTTGAACCCCGCTATTTTGCCCTTGCAGAACCCGATCAGTTCTTCCTCCGAAGCGCTGGTCTGTGGTTCGAGTTCGATGAATGCGGCAGCAACCTCGGTCAATCGCCGGTCGGGTACTGCAACGACCTGGGCCAGTTTCACGGCGTCGTGCTGCTGCAGGCAACTTTCGATCTCGACAGCCGCCACATTTTCGCCGCCGACTTTCAACATGTCTCTCAAGCGACCGTGGAACATCAGCTGGCCGTCTGCATCGATCGAGATGAGGTCCCCTGAATGGAACCATCCCTCATCGTCCAGGGCTTCGGCAGTCTTCTCCGGAGACTTATAGTAGCGCGTGAATGTACTGTAGCTTCTTATCCAGGCTTCACCTTTTTCGCCCGGTGCTGCCTCGAGGCCTGATTCGGGATCGACGGCTTTGACCTCCATGCCGGAGAGCGGCGTACCAAGCCGTGTGCACTGTTGCTCTTCCGTAGCGTCAAGGCGGCTCGTGGTTACGGTCCCTGCTGTTTCCGTCATGCCGAAAGTGCCGACGAACACCGCGTTGGGTAAGGCCTTCTTCATCTTGTCCCCTATCTCGGGAGGCTGAACCGCGAAATTCGCATTCATCAGTTTGATACGGGTGAGGTCCGTCTTGTCGAAGTCCGGGTGGTCTACGAGGTCCGACATTATCGTCCAGAAGCACGGATACGTCGCAGTGACCTGCTCTTCTTCCATCATCCTGAGTGCTTCGCCGGCGTCGAAATACTGTGTCGTAACGTACGTACCGCCCTGGCTGAAAATTGCCGCGAGGGGCAGGATTGCGGCGATGTGAAACATTGGCAATGGCGACCAGAAGCTGTCATCGCTGCCGAGCTCGTAACGTTCCGCCAACGCGGCGCTGGTTCGAACGATGGCCTCGTGTGAGATCATGCAGCCCTTGGGATTGGCCGTCGTACCGGACGTATAAAGAATCAATGCGGTGTTGCCCAGGCGCACCTGCAGCCTCTTGAGGTGCAGCGCCTGTGTGTCACCCTGCTTGGCAAGCGCCTCGAAACCCGGCTGATCAAGCATGCCGGCGGCAGTCGACTCGCCGAGCAGTACAATATGTCGGAGCATCGGGGCCGCATCGAGTTGCAGACTTTCCGGGTTCGAATCGGCTATCGCTGGAATGGCTTTGTGAAGGCGCTCCACGAAATTGACGGCCTCGGCAATCTCGTCCGACGTCAGAACGACTTTCAAATCCGCGTTTTCGATTACGTAGGCCAGTTCCGGCGGTTGGTAGCGTGCGTTGATCGGAACGGTCACCGCGCCGAGTAACGCATTGGCAAACATCGTAATCGCGAAGTCCATGCCGGTGGGCAACAACAGTCCGACATGGTCGCCCGCACCGATACCGAGGGTCTGGAGACTCAGTGCCCGTTCGATCGATTGGTCACGGAGTTCGGTGAATGTGATCCGCTTGTTCGGCAATATTATTGCCGGCCGGTCGGGGCTCCGATCAGCCGCCACCATAAGCAAATCGCCAAGTGTCGTCGCCTGAACCCGGCTATCTTCAAGTCCGGTAGTCATGTTCTGCTCCCTCTCAGCGAAGTGGGTCCAGAAATTCTCGCACGTAGGTGCCGTCGATACATTCGATCAGGTCTGCGGCAAGCTCATGGAAGTGAGGCGTGTCGCGATGCGCCTCCTCGGCCTCTTCGGACGTGAACTGCTCGAATACGGCGTATCCCAACGGCTCGTCCCGGAGCTTGAAAAACTCGTAGTTGACGGTATCGGGTTCCAGCTCACGGACTTTCTCGGTCAGTGCCTCAGCAAGGCGGACAAAATCGTCAACTTTGTCCTCTTTTACTTTCATTCTTGCGAGGAAAGTCATCATCTCTCAATCTCCGTTGTCGACATACTCACATTTTGAATTATATTCAATTCCATTATACTAGAAAACACTTCGATCATCGGCAGGTTTCGCTACAGGAAAGCAGGTTGGGCACAGAATCGTATGTAGCAGTTACGCCTGCCGACGCCATCGACGAAAAGGACTTCTCCTGTTTTCAGATCGATGGCATGTCGATCGTCATATGCCGTTTGAATGACACCTACTACGCGCTGAAGAATGAGTGTTCACATGCGCTGGCGACGTTCGAAGATGGTTGCATGAGAGGCTACCGTCTCATTTGCCCGCGGCACAGCGGGGCATTCGATGTTCGCGATGGTTCGCCGTGCGCGGCGCCGGCCAAAAGGCCGATCAGGACGTTTCCGGTGCGAGTCGTGAATGGGGTGGTCGAAGTAGACCTCAGCTGCGCTGATTGAAACGCCTGCCGACTATGGCGCTGGCAATATTCACCTTTTGAATGTCGATGGCGCCTCCCGCAATTCCCCATCCCCATGCGTCGCGGAACCGGCGCTCCATCGGATATTCCTTTGAATAGCCATAACCTCCCATCAGTTGCAACGCATCTCCGGTTACCGATCGGGCAGCTTCGTTCGCAAAACACTTTGCGATGCTCGAGGCGCTGATGCTCGGAAACCCCTGGTCCGCATCCACCGCGGCCTTCCAGATGAGTAGACGGGATGCTTCCACCTGCATCGCCATTTCGGCGAGCTTCAACTGGACGGCCTGAAAATCGACAATAGGTTTGCCAAATTGATGCCGTTCCTGGACATAGGCAGTCACGTCATCGAGCGCCGCTGAGGCCTGTGCCAACGCCATCGTGGCATTGCCACATCGTTCGAGATCGAAAGCGGCCATTAGTTTGCCGAACCCGCCGGCGCCGACCACAATGTTCGTCGCCGGAACCCGAACCTGGTCCAGATAGATGTCGGACGACGGGACGCCGCGGAATCCCATCAGGTGCTCGGGCTGGCCAAAGCTCAGTCCTTCGGTACCATTTTCAACGTAAACCGCACCGATTGACTTTGCACCTGGCTCATCCGTGAATCTGCAGTAAACAAGGTAGCCGTCGGCATGATTGCCGCCAGAGCACCATCGCTTTGTGCCGTCAAGTATGACCTCATCGTCTTCCAGCGTCGCACGAGTCTTGAGATCAGTCAGGGCGGTTCCCGCCTGTGGTTCGGACATCGCGATGGCAACCATTTTTTCGCCGGCGCAGACAGCAGGGACGATGGACTCCGCCAGCGACTTGTCTCCGAACCGCTCAATGGCGCGCACGGGGCCGACGTTGGCCTCGAATACCGGAAAGCCGACAGCGCTGGATATTCTGCCGAGTTCCTCGACGACCAGTAGCGCCTCCAGGTTACCGAGTCCCTGTCCTCCCAGTTCAGGGGAAATACCGACCCCGAGATAACCCATCTCCGCAAATTCCCTGACCAATTCTCTTGTTGGCGGTTCGCCGCTGCTTTCGACTTCCTCCGCGACAGGAAGCAATCGTTCTGAAGCATAACGGCGTACGCTGTCACGCAACTCGATTTGTTCGTCGGAGAGTTGAAAATTCATTTCCATGCCTTTTTGGTCAGGTTCGGGAATCAATTGCACCACTGATATACGCTATTTGTCGCACAAATCGAATTTGAAAGAAATTCAAAAACGGCATCTGCAATGATATAATAGCTATCGTCCCGCGTGTTGGTCTGAAACACGCGAATTTGGCACTCAGTTGCCACGCGACATCCCGTTGATTCGAGGTTTACATGTATTCATGAATCAGGCGCATTTTGACCGCGTTTTTGCGGGCCTCGACTTGCAACGGGCCCACCAAACACCGCCTGGTGATTTCGAACCCCTGCCGATCATTCCCGCGGGTCGTTATGCCGACGCCCGGTTTCTACAGTTGGAAAAAGAGAGGCTTTGGGGCAGGTCGTGGCTGTACGGGTGTCATTCCGACCAGCTTCCGGAGCCGGGCAGTTTCGTAACCTGGGAGAGATCGGACTGCCCTGTCGTGATCGTACGTTGCGGCGATCGACGAATCCGGGCCTTCTACAACACGTGCCAGCATCGCGGCGGGCCACTGGTCAGGGAAACGTCCGGGCAACTGAAAGGCGGGTTCACTTGTGCCTTTCACGGCTGGAGGTATGACCTGGAAGGTCGCTTGGTCGGTGTCAGGGACCGCGAGAATTTTGGGGGCCTGGATTTCGCCTGCCACAGTCTGCAGGAGATTCGCTGCGAATCGCTCGGCAATTGGGTATTCCTCAATGAGGATCCGAATGCCGAACAACTGCTGGACTACCTGGGGCCCGTCGCAGACCAGTGGCGACATTTTGACCCTGACACGATTCGTCACATTGCCAGCAGCAGCCATTTCGTGGAGTGCAATTGCAAAATGATGCTGGAGGCTTTCCTCGAGGTCTATCATTTGCAGACGGTGCACGCAGATACGGCGGGTCGTTTTCTCGACTACCGGGCCAGCAGAAACATACTCTGGCGAAACGGTCACTCTCTCATGTTGACTCCCAATCGAGATCCCGACTGGGTTGATCCCGGAACGAGAGGAATGCCCAGGTTTCCGGCAGTCGGTGAATTCGCAGACCGTGTCAATGTCTCGTACAACGTTTACCCGAACCTGGTAACGCCGATTGCTTCCACGGGCATTCCATTCCTCGTGTTCTGGCCTTTGAGCGAAACGTCGATGCAAGTGGACTGTCACTGGTTTTCCCCCGATTGGGGTGACGGTGAGCGACATGAGTTGTGGGACACGCGCATTCAGAATTTCGAACGTATTCTCAAAGAAGACCTGGAGATTGCGCCATACCTGCAGAAATCGGCAGCCTCCACGGCGTTCGACGGCTGTCGTCTGAGTTACCAGGAGCGCAGGATCTACCATTGGCACGAGGAATTGGACAGCCGCATTGGCAGGGACGAAATTCCGAAGTCGCTATCTGTAACACCACGAATGGAGAAGTTCATTGAACGCCGGGTTTGACCGCCTTGCCGAGATGACCGATCGGGCACGATGCCATCGAATTACCCGACAACGACCAGAAGGAGGATCGAATCATGAGCAATACGATACTGCCCCGCGTGCCACGTGAGGAAATGACCGAGTCCGCAAGAGCTGCTTTTGACGCACTCCGGGAACTGTCGGGTGATGCAACATTCGTCGAGGTGTTCGCCAAAGCACCGGAACTTCTCAACTTTGCGATGGTGGACTTCTACCAGAAACTGTTCTTCGAAGGACGTGTCGATGAGCGTTACATGCAGTTGGCCCGGCTAAGACTCAGCATGAATCACGGCTGCAGAACCTGCAATCTGCAGAACGTGAAAGGCGTTGCGGGATTCGGCTATACCGAGGCGCAGATCAACGATATGTGGGCGGGCAACTACAGCTCCTTTGCCGAAGACGAACAAGCGGTGATGGAACTGGCCGACGAAATCGCGCTGAACAACCGCGAAGGCGAATACACGAAGGACTTGCACGAAAAGCTGCTGAAGCACTTCGAGGTGGAGGATATTCTCAATATCTCTCTGTGCCTTGGAGTGATCGTCGGACTCGTGAAACTTTCTTTTGCGATGGGCCTGGTCGAGAAGGAACCGTATTGCGAATTCGGGATTGCGGCGACAGCCTGAACGAACGGGAGACAGCCATGTGGGAAAACATCGTTGAGGACTGGAAGATCAACTCGGAAGCCGACGAGGCCGATCTGGAAGCAAAGCAGCCATTCGTTGACAACGGGTTGCGGTCAGTTGAGCCATCGCGCTATTTCGACAAAGCATTCATGGAATTGGAATGGGATCGCCTGTGGACCGGTGCCTGGCTCATTGCGGGAATCGAGACTGATATTCCGGAGGCTGGTGATTACACGGTCTTTCGCATAGGGCGCGAAAGCATCCTCGTCGTACGACAGCCCGAAGGTTCCGTGAAAGCCATGTACAACGTGTGTGCACATCGTGGCAACCTGATTGCGCAAAATGATCGTGGCAGCGTCAAGCAGTTTACGTGCCCGTTCCATTCCTGGCGATATGGCCTCGATGGTCAATGTACGTCGATCACCGATGAAGAGACATTCAATCCGGCTTTGCTCAGGACTACGCCAGCGCTGAAGCTCGTGCATTGCGAGACCTACGCAGGGCTAATACTTATCAACCTTGCCGACGATCCGCCTCCACTTAAAGAGCAGCTAGGTTTGCCGAAGGGTTATCTCGAGACCTATCAGCTGGACAAGATGCACTGTGTGCGCCACGTCGTCAGCGAATGGGCTGCGAACTGGAAGACCGGCGTCGACGCATTCTACGAAACTTATCATCTGCACGCTGTGCATCCTGAGACACAATTCGTCATGGACGATATGGGGGTGCAGGTCGATCTGTACCCCAATGGTTGCAGCCGGATGCTGGTGCCCATCGGCGTCAAGACAAAGCGCCATTCGGATCAGGATTCATTGAATCCGGGCCTGGAATACATGCTGGCCCAGGCGGGCGTTGACGCGGAGACGTTCGAGGGTTCCGCAGCGGATGTGCGCGCAGCAATCGCGGAGGCCAAGCGGAAGCTGTCCGATGAGCTGGGGCTTGGCTACGATCGTTTTACCGATGGGCAGCTGACCGATAGTTGGGCGACCGGAGTATTTCCCAACGTCCAGATCGGCCTGCATCCGGAGGGAGCGTTCCTGATGCGTTTCATGCCGCACCCGACTGATCCGGAGAAGTTCTACTATGACACCATGACACTGATACGCCCGGTAGATGATCCCAAGTACTCGGTACCGGATTGGATGGGCCTGCCGGAAGGCACGGATACAAGCGGCGAGACTCGTCCGGATATCGATTACGTTCCGATTGGTGAATCGCCGGATCTTGGCCAGGTTCTCGATCAGGACTCCGAATTGTTGCCGCATGTGCAGAGTGGAATCCGTTCAAAAGGTTTCGATGGTCCTATCTGGAGCGAACAGGAGCAGCGACTCAGACATTTCCACGTCGAACTGAATCGCTACGTTGACGGGAAAAAATAGTCTCGATCAGTGCATAAGTTTGTCCAATTGATGCTTGCGATCAGCGCCGTGGCGCTGATCGCGGTCGCATACGTAATGGGCATCGTACTGGACTGGTACGGTGAGGCGGAGGATATCGGCCAGATACAAGCTCCGGCGGTTCCCGCACAGATCCGAGATGCAGCAGCTGACGAGCAGCGGTCCGCGTCAGCGCAACCCACAGGCCGCAGTTCCAGCCAGATCCTGTTCGGCGACCTGCACGTGCACACTACATTCTCTTCCGACGCGTTCCGTATGAGCTTGCCGATGGTCCAGGGTGACGGCGCGCATCCACCGGCGGACGCATGCGACTTTGCACGGGTCTGCGCATCATTGGACTTCTGGGCGCTGACAGATCATGCGGAGAGCCTGACGGAGCAGCAATGGAATCGCTCTATCGACAGCGTCCGCCAATGCAACGCCGTATCCGCAGCAGGGAAAGCCCCGGACATGATGACCTTCATGGGATTCGAGTGGACCCAGGCCGGATCCGAAGCAGGAAAACATTACGGCCACAAGAACGTCATCTTCAAATACGATGATCGCGATCAGCTACCTGCACGCCCGATCTCGTCCACGTTCCGCGAGGCGTTCGGAAGCATTCCATTACGGCTGCGGCTGTTGCCACCATTGGCGGATTTGTCAAACCGGCAGCGATACTATGATTTCGCACATCTTATTCAGTCGGTCGGCGACCAGCCGATTTGCGCGGACGATGTGCATACGCGCGAACTCCCGTCAGAGTGCGCGGAAGTTGCCGCAACACCGGCTGACCTGTTTCGGAAACTGCGTGAGTGGAGTCTCGATTCAATCGTGATTCCACACGGTAACGCCTGGGGAATCTACTCACCGGCAGGTACTTCGTGGGATAAGCAACTCGTTGGCGACATGCACGATCCCGACAAGCAGATTCTGGTCGAGGTCTACTCCGGCCACGGAAATTCGGAAGAGTTCCGCGACTGGTCCGAGGTGGAACTGGCGAGCGACGGATCGAATATCTGCCCATCGCCGCGGCCGGACTATCTTCCGTCCTGCTGGCAGGCCGGGGAGATCATTCGGCGGCGATGCCAGGCAAGTGGCGAAGGCGATTCGGAGTGCAGTCGGCGCGCGGAAACAGCCCGCGCCAGGTACCTGGATTTCGGGCAGATGGGCTGGCATACCGTACCCGGCACGACCCTGGAGGACTGGTTGGATGCGGGCCAGTGTCGTGATTGTTATCAACCGGCTTTCAACTATCGGCCTGGGGGATCCTCACAGTACGCACTGGCGATTCGTAATTTCGATCCGACCACTGAGAATCAGCGGTTCCGCTTCGGGTTCATCGCTTCGAGCGACAACCATACAGCCAGGCCGGGCACGGGCTACAAGGAGTTCGACCGGCGTCCAATGACCGACTGGTGGGGCTATCGGGATGCCTCGTCACGCAAGAGATACTCGACGGATCGCGGACAGCCGGCTGCGAGAAGTGCGGATGTCGATCCGTCGACGCTCGACGTATTCAGTATTCTGGAACTGGAGCGCCAGTCCAGCTATTTCGTGACTGGTGGGCTCGTTGCCGCCCACTCACGAGGCCGTGACCGCGAGGCCGTGTGGGATGCACTGCAGCGCAAAGCCGTGTACGGCACGTCGGGTCAGCGCACGTTGTTGTGGTTCAACCTTCTGAATCCTCCGGAGGGTGGCAGCGGCGACGTCGAAATGGGCGCCGAAGTTTCAATGCACGAGAGTCCCAGGTTTCGGGCGCGGGCCGTCGGAGCTTTTGAGCAATTGCCGGGCTGTCCGGAACACAGCCAGAACGCATTGCCCGGGGACCGAATGGAGCGTCTTTGCCGCAGCGAATGTTATAACCCGTCGGCGAAGCGTATCGGCATACGACGCATTGACGTAATCAGGATCAGGCCACAGATTGCGGCCGATGAGTCCGTTGCTGCCCTGGTCGAAGATCCCTGGAAGAGCTTCGAATGCGACAGCACTGACTGGAACGGTTGCAGCGTCGAGTTTGAAGATCCTGATTTTGCTTCGAATCGACGAGACACCGTTTACTACGTGCGTGCGCTGCAAGCACCACACCAGGCCATAAACGCTGGTGGGCTGCGCTGCGATTGGGACGAGCAGGGTCGATGTAAGCGGGTACAAGCCTGTTTTGGGGATGATCGAACGGCTTCCTCCGATGATTGCCTTGCGGAGACCGAAGGGCGGGCATGGTCGTCGCCGATTTTCGTAGACTTCAAGGCGCTCGGTCGCAGCGGTACTTGAGTCGATGAGCTGAGACGCGGTTCATGACGGAATACAGGACAAGCACAAAGCTACAACAGCCGTTGTTGATTGCAGGTGCGGTGGCGGGACTCTTGATTGCCGCGACCGGAATGGTGGAGAAAAGGAATCATGCTGAGCCGAATTCTCTGCCTGCGGGAAACATTGCGCGCGTCGGCGATACGCTGATTCCGGTCAGCCGATACGCGGTTCTCCTTGACGATCTCAGTGCGGACAAACGTAATCCCTTAACAGACAAAGACCGGAAGTTCGCACTTGATCGCCTAATCGACGAGGAGCTACTCATTCAGCGTGGTGTAGAGCTCGGACTGGCGAGTGATGCTCCCGCGGTCCGCAAGGCAATCGCTTCTGCCGTTATTTCCCAGGTCGTTGCCGACGCGAGCACGACGCTTCCGGATGAGACGGCCCTTAGAGAATTCTATTTGTCCGCGCGAACGTTTTTCTCAGAATCCGGTCAATTTCATGTGCGCTGGTGGAAACTGGATGGGCAACAGGCAGATGCCATGCCGGCTGCAGAAAATCTCATCGCAAGAGCAAGGTCCGAACCCGGTTCCGGGGAACTGTTCGAGAGTTACGGTTTTGAGGCCGTCAGGCAACTTCCTGATTCATTGTTACCCGCAAGTAAGCTGCTGGACTACCTGGGACCGACGTTGCTGGCGCAGGTAACTGCGTTGGGACCCGGCGAGTTTTCAGGGCCCGTCTATGCGAATCGTGCAGTGCACGTATTTTACCTCGTGCAACTGAAGCCGGAGTCGACACCACCGTTCGAGTCCATCAAGGATATTGTTGCCCAGGAGTATATGTACCGGGAGGGCGACAGGGCACTGCGTGAACACCTCGAGTGGCTACGCGAACGAACGTCCGTGGTCGTCAGCAATACCGATCCGTGAAAGTGCCGGTGCCAACGCGATCCCTGGTTCTCGTAACATTCCTTTTGCTGATCATCTGTGTGTGGCAGCCGGCCCATGCACATCAGCGCAGTGAGTCTGCAAGTCGCTGGCTTTATTCGGGCCAGCAGCTCAGCCTGCGTCTTACGGTCAGGGAAACCGATGCGCAGAGGCTGATTCTCGGCACGGCAAATCAGTCGCCCCAAGACAGTGTCGCAGCGTATCTTGCCCAACGGATCAAGCCCTCCAATGATGCCGATTGTCGCCGAATCCAGGCGCTGCGAGCGGTTCGCTCCAGCGGTGGCTACCTGCAGCTGGAAGCAAAATGGGCTTGCCACCGGGTGCCCGCCTCGTTACAGATCGAGGCATTATTCGACGTCGTGTCCGGGCATATTCACTTCGCGAGTTTTGTCCATGATGAGTGGTTCAGCCAGAAGCTGCTAAGTGCTGATGAGCCCATCTGGCGGTTGGAGCCGCCTGAAACCGATGTTGCACCGATAACGGGGACCGCCCATAGATCCCTTTTTCTAGAGGGCGTGAACCACATTCTGGGCGGCGCAGACCATTTCGTATTCTTGTTGGCATTGCTATTGATTTGCCGACGAGTGCCAGAGGCCGTCTGGGCGGTCACCGGATTCACGCTCGGCCACAGCATCAGTCTTGCACTCGCCGTTCTGGGTGTCATACAGCCCAATGCTCCGGCAATCGAGGCAGCCATAGGACTGACGATCGTGCTGGTCATTATCGAGCGGGCGTCAAACGCTGCTCCACGTGCTTTCCCGGGCGCAATGGCTGTCTCGACCGGCTTGCTCGTGCTGTTGGGCTTCAGTCTTTACGCAGGCGAGGAATGGCGCTCATTCCTGCTTTTCGGAATGGTCCTGTTTGCATTTTGCTATCTGATGCTGGCACGGGATTTCAATCAGTTTGCAGCATTTCGTATCCTGGCAACTGCGTTATTCGGCTTGATTCACGGCCTGGGGTTTGCCGGAGGCTTCGTGGCGATCGAGATGCCTGCGAAGCAATTGGCACTTTCCCTGGTAGCATTCAATTTCGGAGTGGAATTCGGCCAGCTGTTGCTCGTAGGGTTTCTTGCATTGGCATGGACCGCGACTCGTCTTGTCCGCGAGCTAAGGCCACTCCTGGTCGAGTCGCTCGCCGCGGCGGCCTTGGGCATGGGCATGTATTGGTTCGTCACCCGCCTGTTTGGTCAATAAAAAAGGCCGGCGGAAACCGCCGGCCTTCGATTGGATGACTTCAGATATCGGGTTGAATCCAGATATCTGCCCGGGAATCTAGCGACCCCCGAATTTCGCGCCAATTTCGATACCGTAATAGCGTGGCGGGCCGTATGCGGACATTATCCATAGCGTTGCTACGGAAAGCGCTCCGGTGCGATAGCGTTCATCGGTGAGGTTGCTACCCAGAGCCTTGACGTAGAATCGGTCTTGAGCATCTGTGTAGGTAATGCTCGCATCGACCAGCGTCCTTTCGTTGAGCGTCGTATTGAACGCGGGGTCGACGTCAGAGTAAGCAGAAACCGAATCGTCTTCATAGGACACTCTTACTCCGAAATCCAGATCGGCACCATTGGCGAGCGGGAAGTTATATCGGCCTTCGACGAAGCCCATCCATTCTGGCGCCCGCGTTACCGGCTGGCCGCTCAGGTCAGTATCGTTTACACCGTCAAAGTTCGTGTCCGCTTCAAACTTGTCGAATACTGCATCCATCCACGACAAGGAGGTGCGCAACAAGAAGTTATCGGTAACCGCGAAAGATCCCTCGAATTCGATCCCCTTAACGGTCATTTCTGCGGCATTGAAGAACAGCGTTTCCTGTCCACCGCCCGGGAACGAAACGTTGAACGTTCGTTGTGCGTCGGTGTACTCAACGTAGTAAGCATTTGCGGCCACGCTCGCACGCCCATCAGCCAACGAGGACTTGAGGCCAAATTCGATGGAGTCCGCGATTTCGGGCTCCGTAGGCTGAGCTGCGACGTCCGTGATTGGATTCAACTGGGTGCCCAGCTGATCGTTGTATCCGCCACTCTTGAAACCGCGGGAATACAACGCAAACCCCATCGTGTCCTCAGTGAAGTTGTATGCGAAGTTCAGACGATAGGTAGGCTCATCCCAACTGTGACTGTTGCGGACGACACCGGTAGGATACTTGTTGAAATCTGCGCCATTGATCGGCTCACCGAGTTCATCTAGGGTCGGGTTGCCATCGAGCGCAAACACGTTGACTCGAGGCCGCCCGGCCCAGTCTTTTTCTTCGTTTGTGTAACGAAGGCCTGCCGAAATCGCCAGTCTCTCGGTGGCCTGGTAAGTGCCATCGACGAATAGCGCTTTGGCTTCCGCATCCTGGCGGTTACACAGAATCAACGGATTCTGGTTGAAGAAGTCCGGCGGTGTACCGAGGAAGAAATTATCGAGAAATCCGACGACTTGCAGGACGCAGAACTCTGTGTCGTCCTGCTGGAAGAAGCCACCAACTACATACTCGAGCGGACCATCACCGTTGGAGACCAGGCGAAATTCGGCTTGGGTCGTCTCTCGATTGTCGTCGCGCGTTGCGTCGAATAGCGACTGTGGCCCCGTGGTGCCCGTGTAGCTACTCGGCAAGCGCGATTCCTGTTCACGTCGACCGACATTGAAAAATAGCGTATGACGACCAAAATCATAGTCGCCGTTCACGTAGAGACCATCAATATCGACACGATGCCCCTTTGACATGTTGATAAGCAGGTCGTCTCGAAACGTATTGCCGGCATTGTCGATCGGGTCGCCCGATGCAGGGTGGTATCCCCATAGTGTATGCACGTAAGTGGGTCCCGATTCATTCACGATGGGCGGCGTATCGCCTTCGTCGCGGACGATCTCGTACTGGAACAGCAAGTTCAGATCGTCGTTCGGCGCCCACAACAGCTTGGCCCGGCCGGAGAACACGTCATCACCACCAAATGTGCGGCCGTCTCCGGCACCCGAATTTCCCGAATGTGTCGGGTCGACCGGTACACCGGGAATCTGACCGAGCGGACCAAAAGTCGCCGTATTCTTGTAGTAGCCATCGGACTTTAGGTACATGCCGGAGAACCTTGCCGCCAGTGTTTCGTTACCGAAGTTAGCTGCAATGTTTCCCTTCGTAGTGCCGAAGTCACCAAAATGCCCGCGGACCTCGACGGAGTTTTCCTCGAGTTCCGGGCGCTTGGTGCGAACGACGATGACGCCACCGGTTGTGTTCTTTCCGAACAATGTTCCCTGCGGACCACGCAGGACTTCAACGGCCTCGATGTCAAACATCTCTAAATTGGAGGTCTGAATATGCGGAACGACGAAGTCGTCGACAGTCACTCCGACGGGTGATTCCTTGTACAGAATGATCGTAGTTTCTGAAACGCCGCGCATCGCAAACTGCGCGGATTTGAACGCCGATACGGTTCCCGCGGACAGACCTGGGACCGAGGCCGCAATATCGTTGAGGTCACGAATCGCGTACATCTCGAGATCCTCATTCGTCAACATTGTCATCGAAATTGGAGTCGTAAGAATGTCTGTTTCAGTACGTCGAGTCGCGGTGACCAGCACTTCCTCGAGTGCCTCGTCAGTATCATCGTCGTCCGGTGCCTGCGCGCCAGCCGGAGACACCACCAAACCGAATGTAACCATTACCAGGAGACTGGTGAGTAACGAAGTCTTCATAAATGCTCCTCCCCCACGGAATTTGCCAGCGGATACGCTGAATAAGTAATCAGGATTTCAAGCCATTTGCACCAATAATCTGGGCCTATCGAAGTGTTCGTTCCGACTGGTGACTCGGCCTGGACACTCAGAGAATTGTGGCATTCTGTCTACCAAGGCACCCCCACCAAATACCATACTAAACCATTTCTTGAACAAACTTCAAAAAAATTTGTATCTAGTTCAGTATCAAGTTCTGCAGAGTGGATTCCTGCTAGTGTCGCCATGGCGGCTGAAAGGTCCGCGACAATACGTCGACTAATGGTCTAGCTCAGTTCCGAGCTGTTTTGGCTCGGGGTTAGGTCCTACCGGTTGTCATATTGCCTGGTTTTGCGATGGAGCGGCTTTAGGGTCATTCTTAATAGCAGCGTTGCTGGGCAAGTTGTTGACCCGGTTCCGATACCGAAAGCCTGGTGACGGAACTCGGCTACACACAACAGGAAATTGTGGGCCTGGAAGAGTCGGGCACAGTCAAATGACAAGACATCGAGGAGACGATCAATGGCAGACGCGTACATAGTTGATGCGGTTCGTACGGCTGGCGGCAAGCGGAAAGGCCGATTGTCCGGCGTGCATGCGGTAGACCTCGGTGCGATTAGTTTGAACGCCATCGTCGACCGCGCGGGAATTGATGCGGCGGCGATCGAGGATGTGATTATGGGCTGCGTCACACAGGGGGGTGAGCAATCCAACCATGTTGGACGCAACTGCGTGCTGGCATCAAAGCTGCCAACCAGCGTTCCGGCGGTCTCCATCGATCGGCAGTGCGGCTCGTCGCAACAGGCGATTCACTTTGCGGCGCAGGCGGTGATGTCGGGAACGCAGGACGTCGTCATTGCGGCCGGCGTGGAAAGCATGACGCGTGCACCAATGGGCAGCGCAACGCTGCCGGACCAGGGAAAAGACCCGCTGAGTGAGACGATCAAGCAGCGCTTTGGTGTTGATTACTTCACCCAGTTTCGCGGCGCGGAAATGATGGCGGACAAGTACGGTTTCGGGCGTGATGAACTTGACCAGTTCGCGCTACAAAGTCATATCCGGGCAGCAGCTGCGGTGCAAGCTGGCGCTTTTGAAAACGAAATTCTGCCGGTCAAAGTAACGCTCGAAGATGGTGTTGAGATGATGCACGATACGGACGAAGGAATCAGAAGTGATGCATCTGCCGAGGCACTCGCAGGCCTGAACCCGATCTCCGACGGTGGAGTAATAACGGCAGGTAATGCGAGTCAAATCTGTGACAGTAGTACGGCTACGTTGGTCGTTTCCGAACGCGCATTGAAGGAACATGGACTCGAACCTGTTGCCCGCATCGTCAATCTGACGGTGACAGCCGGTGATCCGGTAATCATGCTGGAAGAACCCTTGTTTGCGACCGACAGAGCGTTGCAGCGGGCCGGCATGTCGATTGATGATATCGATTTGTTCGAGGTCAACGAGGCCTTCGCGCCAGTGCCGCTGGCATGGCTAAAGCATACGGGCGCCGATCCGTCGAAGCTCAACGTTAATGGTGGTGCGATCGCACTTGGTCACCCTTTGGGTGCTACTGGTGTGAAGTTAATGGCGACGCTCATTAATTCGCTGCGAGCACGCGGCCTCCGCTACGGTCTGCAGACGATGTGTGAGGGCGGTGGCATCGCCAATGTGACGATCGTCGAAGCGCTCTGAACTGCGTGCGAATTGTGTGACTGAGTTCTGCACGGTAGTGATGAGTACTGCAATTGCAAAGGGCGTACTGCCGAAGGCGGTGATCGCCGACTGTGCCTATCGTTGATGCATTGATGACACTTGGTTCAATATCGTTACGCCGTAATACGTGGGTTGGGCTCATTGTTCTGTTAGCGTCGGCTGTTGCCGGCGCCGATGAGGCGGTTGATGAGATCGTTGTAACGAGCCAGCGCCAGCCAGCCGCCGCCGCGGATCACATCGGCAATATCGCAACGCTCGGCGAGGATGCAATCAGGCAGTCGCAGCACGCGCATGTGCACGAACTGTTGACGCAGGTGCCAGGTGTTTGGGTTGTTCGCGGCAGTGGCCAGGAAAGCCTGCCGTCGATACGCTCCCCCGTGCTCACGGGGCCGGGCTCTTGCGGCGCATTCCTGGTACTCGAAAACGGCATTCCGACTCGGCCAAACGGCTTCTGTAATGTCAATCAGCTGCTCGAGTTGCCGACGGAGCTTGCGACGGGCATTGAGATTATCCGCGGACCCGGCAATGCCTTGTATGGTTCCAATGCCCTGCACGGCACGATCAATGTTCTGCTACCCGTCGCCAATTCCACCACCCGAGCGTCGGTGGAATTCGGGTCCAACGATTTTTTCCGTTTGACAGGCCGAAGCGGTTCGGCAGGAACCTCCGGATTCAGTGCAGGATTGGTATATGCTGATGATGGCGGATTCCGCGAAGATTCAGGCTATCGACAAACGAAGGCGTTCGCCAACAAGTCGCTAAATGTCCGGGCGGGCAGCCTGGATATTCAATTGGTGCTCAGCGATCTTGACCAAGAAACGGCGGGGTTCATTCTGGGTCTGGACGCATACAAAGACCCGGTGTTGAGGCGCCAGAACCTCAATCCCGAGGCATTTCGACGCGCGGACAGTCAGAGACTCACAGCGCACTGGCGTCGACCGGGCAAGCGCTTCGACCTCGATGTCAGACCCTTCCTGCGGCATTCGGAAATGGAATTCCTGCAGCACTTCCTGCCCGGCAAGCCGCTCGAAGAAAACGGACACGTGAGTGCTGGCGTTCTGACGGCGGCGTCGTTCGAGTCCGACAAGTACTCATTTGTGACCGGGCTTGACCTGGAGTGGGCGGATGTCTTTTTGCGCCAAACGCAGTCTGGCCCGACCGAAGGTTCGCCTTTTCTTCAGGAGACTCGTCCTGAGGGGAAACACTATGATTACGATGTGCAAAGTCTCGCTGCGGCGACCTTTGTGCAATCCGAGTTCAAAGTAACGGAACGACTGCTACTGACAGCGGGCCTTCGGGCTGAGTACATTCACTACGATTACGACAACCGGATGCTTGACGGCAACACGCGAGATGATGGCACGCCCTGCGGCTTTGGCGGCTGCCTCTATACGAGGCCTCCGGATCGAAGCGACAACTTTACGGATCTCGCGCCCAAGCTTGGCGGCCTGTTGAAGCTAAGCGACGTAACTGCGGCCTACATGAATCTGTCACGGGGATTTCGCGCGCCGCAGATGACGGAATTGTATCGACTGCAGAGCGGCCAGGCGGTCTCGGATCTGGATTCGGAAACCATCGATTCACTCGAGTTCGGCATACGCTCCGGCAGGGACACCTGGCAACTCGACGCATCCTTCTTCCTTATGAAGAAGAAGAACAGCGTTTATCGCGATGCCGACGGATTCAATGTGAACGGCGGCCGAAGTCAGCATCGAGGTGTCGAGGCGTCCTGGGATTGGGAATTGCATGAGCGGTGGCAATTCTCACTCGATGGCACTTACGCACGTCATCAGTATGACTTTGATGCGGTTGCGGCGCGCGGTGAGACATTCGTTTCGGGTCGCGATGTCGATACCGCGCCGCGCTGGCTGGGGAGTGCCGAGCTGAGTTTTTTTGCGAG
>Ga0255052_10000193_pt1 | contig 46610 bp, 38 predicted proteins | sample JV7_2_21_MG_FD_188632 | JGI IMG/M metagenome (GOLD analysis project Ga0255052, IMG submission 188632) | Seawater microbial communities from Jervis Inlet, British Columbia, Canada - JV7_2_21 | ecosystem: Environmental > Aquatic > Marine > Inlet | place: Canada: British Columbia | collected...
AATAGCCATGGCCGATATCGATCTGATCGAGGAAATCGTTCCCAGATACCGGAGCACTTACTTCGCCCACATCTTCGCGGGTGGCTATTCCGCAGGCTATTACAGCTACCTCTGGTCCGAAGTCCTTGACGCCGACGCGTTTCAGGCCTTCAAGGAAACCAGTCTGTTCGATCCGGCGACCGCCGCCAGACTCCGGGAACATGTCCTGAGCAAAGGCAACACACGTCCCGGCATGGAGCTGTACATTAACTTCCGTGGCCGGGCACCATTAATTGAACCGCTTCTCGAGCGCCGCGGGTTGAATTGATTGTCTGTTCGCCCGTCAGGACGGGCTCCTCAAGGTGGCAAAGTTGAACTGGTTGTCTTAGCCTTGTCCGCCTACTTTCTGTTCGCAACAGCGGCGTTTTGGTTGGACACGAAGCGCGACTGAGCTGGCCTGGAAACAAATCGAATGGGCAACAAAAGTCATCTCGCGCCGGAAACCATAAGCGCTCAGGCCCTGCGTCAGATCGATTCGATGACGGGAGGGCTCAGTCCCGGCATTTATCCGTCGACGACCTACGTTCGCGACGAGAATTATCAATTGATCGATGCCCGTCACAGTTACGGGCGCGATGAGAATCCGGGTTTTGCCGTCGCCGAAAAAGTCCTCGCTGAACTCGAAGGCGGGTCGGCGGCGCTGTTGTTCAGCTCGGGCATGGCCGCGGCGATGGCTGTCGTGCAATCACTGCAACCGGGCGATCAGATCGTGGCACCAAGAATCATGTATTGGGGCCTGCGCAAGTGGCTGATCAAGTTCTGCGACAACTGGGACCTGCGGCTCGATCTGTTCGATACCGCCGATCCGGATGCATTGGCAAGAACCGTCGACAAAGGCAAGACGAAACTCGTCTGGATCGAGACACCCTGCAATCCGACCTGGGATGTCATTGACATTGCAGCCGCGGCGGAAATCGCGCATGGAATCGGTGCATGGCTTGCCGTGGATTCCACGGTACCGACACCCGTCCTGACGCAGCCGATCAAGCATGGTGCCGATATCGTCGTGCACTCGGCAACCAAGTATCTGAATGGCCACTGCGATGTCGTCGCCGGCGCCGTGATAACGGCCAGGGAAGACGAGCTCTGGGAACGAATTTGCCAGATTCGCATGCAAGCCGGCGCGATTCTCGGTTCTTTCGAGGCCTGGCTGCTGCAAAGGGGCATGCGTACGCTATTCCTCCGTGTCCAAAAAGCCTGCGAGTCGGCGCTGGCAATCGCGAATCATTTCGAGGGGCATGCGAGTCTCAAAGCCGTTCTGTATCCGGGTTTGCCTAATCATCCCGGGCATGAGATCGCCAGGCGGCAGATGGACGGTGGATTCGGCGGCATGATGTCGCTACGGATAAAGGGCGACGAGGACACTGCGTTGGCAATTGTCAAGCGGTGTAAAGTGTTCACGCGAGCAACGTCTTTAGGCGGCGTTGAGAGCCTGATCGAGCATCGCTACTCGATCGAGGGGGCGCAAAGCCCGATACCGGAAGATTTGATTCGGCTGTCCATTGGCATCGAATCGGTCGACGATCTGATCGCGGATCTTGAACAAGCGCTTGCCTGATGTGAGTAGAAACTCTCGATACGACATTCTCTTCGAGCCCGTCAGGATCGGTCCCGTGACCGCAGCAAATCGTTTTTACTGCACGCCGCACGCGCTCGGCACCGGCCAGCAGATGCCTCATACGCGTGCAGCCATGCGCGAAGTCCGTGCCGAAGGCGGCTGGGGTGTCGTCAATACCGGCTATTGCTCGATTCACCCAAGCTCGGATGATGCGCCATTGCCATACTGTCGCCTGTGGAATGATGAAGACATAAAAGTACATGAGCTGATGGTGGACGCAGTGCACCGTCATGGGGCCCTGGCCGGCGTCGAGTTATGGCATGGTGGCAGTGGAACGGGTAACCGCTTAACGCGCATGACGTTAATGTCCGCTTCCGGTGTGTCCACTGATTCGACATACCCGGGCTGGATCAACCTGGCACGCTCCCGACCGATGGACAAGCAGGACATTCGCGAGTTTCGCCGCTGGCATGTTGATGCAGCGAAGCGTGCGAGATCGGCGGGGTTTGACATTATATATATCTACGCCGGCATGAATTTTGGTCCGTACCAGTTCCTGTTGCCGTGGATGAACAAGCGTACCGACGAGTACGGTGGCAGCCTCGAGAATCGCGTAAGGCTCACGCGCGAGATCGTCGAAGATATGAAGGAAGCGGTTGGCCAGTCCTGTGCCGTGGCTTTGAGATTCAGCACCGACGAATTGCTTGAGTTACCCGGGGATACTCTTGAGTCCGAAGCCCACGAGATCATCTCGATGTTATCGGATGTCCCGGACCTGTGGGATGTGAAATCGTCGAGTTGGGTCAGAGAAACCGCATCGGCTCGGTTTAGCGAAGAAGGTGCGCAGGAACCGATTAGCAGTTTTGTGAAGCCGTTGACGTCGAAGCCCGTCGTTGGTGTCGGTCGCTTTACGTCGCCGGACGCAATGGTCAGTCAGATCAAGCGCGGCATACTGGATCTTATCGGCGCGGCGCGACCGTCAATCGCGGACCCGTTTCTGCCAAACAAAATCAACGAAGGTCGCGAAGACGAGATTCGCGAGTGCATTGGCTGCAATATCTGTGTGTCCTCTTATCACGATAGTGTTCCGCTTCGTTGTACTCAAAATCCGACCATGGGTGAAGAGTGGCGACGCAACTGGCATCCGGAGCGCATCCCGCCCGGCGATCCCGAAAAGAGCATACTGATAGTCGGCGCAGGGCCGGCCGGGCTTGAATGCGCCCGGGCGCTCGGACAGCGAGGCTTCGCAGTCACCGTGGCCGAGGCAAGTGGGGAACTCGGCGGACGCGTCACCATCGAATCGAAATTGCCCGGGCTGGCAACCTGGGTCCGCGTGCGCGACTACCGGACGAACCTGATTCAAACAATGGGAAACGTGGATATCTATCGTGGCAGCCCGCTGTCGGCACAGGATGTCATCGATTTCGGCTGTGATCACGCGGTAATTGCAACGGGCGCGCAGTGGACACGCGAGCTTCTGAGTGCAAACGGGTATCCGGTCGGTGAAATCGAGGGCGATGCAGTCTTCACGCCGGACGACGTCCTTGCCGGTGCGGAACCCGAAGGCCCGGTTGTCATATACGATTTCGATCACTATTACATGGGGAGTTGCCTGGCCGAACTTTTGCGTCGGAACGGCAATGAGGTCACGATAGTAACGCCGGCGAACGCAGTATCCGCCTGGACATTTATGAGCAACGAGTTGGCCGATATCCGCATGCGGATGATCGAACTCGGTATTGGCACAGTGTTAGAGCAAAACCTGACCGGCTTCAGCGACGGAGCGGTGCAATTGGCCAGCATCTATCGTGGCAGCGATGTCAGTTCCATCGACTGCGGATCGCTGGTTGTCGTCGGTGTCAGAACGGGAAACGACGGTCTGTTTCAGGAGCTGAATTCACACGCCGATCGAATTGCAGATGCTGGCATCAGCTCTTTGCGAAGCATCGGTGATTGCCGAGCGCCAGGCGCCATTGCACACGCCGTGTATTCCGGACACGAGTGTGCCCGAAATATCGATGCTGGCGACGCCATTCAGCCCTTCGCGTTGGAGCGACCGAGCCTTTCGTCCGAGACGTAAGCCGGTAACGGGCCGGGGCAAGTCCAATGTAGCGCTTCAGAGAAGTCCCAACAGGCGCGGGATCGTCAGTGACAGGTTCGGCCACAAGGCGGTCAACAGCATTACAGGCGTTGCGACAAAGATCATGAGCTTTAGCGCCGGCCAAACGGTTTCGTGAACAGGCGCAGCACACACCCGACACGACATGAAGAGGATTGGCGCTACGGGTGGGCTGTTAGCTCCGATCACGACGGAAGTGGCCACTATGGCGGCGAAATGCACAGGTTGGATATCGTTTGCGATCATCAACGGCATGAACAGTGGTGCCACTACAACGGTTACTGAAATGTCGTCCATCAGAGCGCCAGCTACGATGAGCACCGTGACCACCAACATGAGCGCAATGAGCGGTGAACTCGCGATGCCCTGGACCGCTACTGTCAAATCTTGCGGTATTCCCTCCGACGATAAAATCCGGGATATCATAAGCGAGAACAGGAGTATCAAAATTATCGAACCTGTCGTTTCAGCGGCATGCACAGTACTCTTTCGAAGTGAAACGAAGGTGAACTCCCGATAGATAACACTGCCGATGATCAAGGCCACAACCACAGCGACAGCGGCCGCCTCCGTCGGCGTAAAAATCCCGCCATAAATGCCGCCCAGAATGATCACCGGTATGCTCAACGCAGGAAAAGCGCCAACAAAAACCATCGAAAAAGGCTTCTCATCTACACGGGCTACCGGCTGTTCGTCAAAGGATCGCCCCACCAGAAATCGATTGTAGAAAATGAGACCAATGATCAATAGTAGTGCTGGCCCGATAGTTGCTGCGAAACAGGCTGCGACAGACTGGCGTGTTACAACTGCAAAAAGGATCATAGTAATAGACGGAGGAATAAGAATTCCCAGAAGAGAGGAGATCCCCAACAACGCGGCGACATGCCCCCGCGGATACCCGCGTTTACCCAGCGGATCGGCCATGATTGCACCTATTGATGCAACCGCTGCCGTCGCGGTCCCGGAAATAGCGCCAAAAATGCTCGAGGCAAGGACCATCGACGAACCCATACCGCCCCGCCCGGTTGCAAGCCGTTCGACGAACTCGATAATGCGTTTGGCAAGACCGCCTGTCTGCATTAGATGCCCGGCCAGGATAAACAGTGGAAGAGCAACAAGAACAACCGAATTCATGGAACGAAAACCTTGCAGCATCAATGTGTTGAGGTTCACGTCATACAAAAAGGTCAGATAGGCGAGAACTCCCGCAAACGACCACGCGATGGGCACGCCGATGCCCATCAAAAGCGCTAAGAGCAGTACAGCAACCAGAGCACTCACGCTCGCCCTCGAAGCTTTATTATCGCTTGCACGAGATCTCGCAACGCAAAGCCGCCACAGCCAACTGCACAGAAAACAATAGACGCCTGTGATAACCACAAAGGAAGGCCCAATGCCGGTGTGGTTTGCGGCCGCTGGATACCCCAGGACAACATCCATAAGGCCCAAACAATAAAGAACACGGTTGCACTCAACGTGATCGCTGCAACAATGGCGTTGTGCCATTCGCTAGCGCCGCCTCCTGCAAACCGCTGCGTCAGCCAGTCAACCGTCACCTGGGATTTTCGCTGAGCGGCGATCAGGGCGCCGACCATGTATAGCTGCAGCGTGAATAGCAGGATTAACTCGTGGAGACCGACAATTGACAGACCAAGTAAGTAGCGGGCTATGACAAGAAATACCATCAAGCCCACAACCATCACCGAGGTGATGATTGCGATGGCACTTAGTACCGCTTCAATTGTCTTTTCGATCGACTTGAGTACGAAAATCATAACTCGCGCGCATTGGCGCGAATGGTATCCATCGTCGTTTTGCCGATGCGTTCTTCCATCATTGGCCAGACCTTGTCGCGTACAACCTCTGCCAGCACTTCTATTTCCTCATCGGAAAGCTCAACATAGGTTATGCCCGCCGCCTTGGCTTTCTCGACATAGGACTTATCGATTGCCTGGGCATTTGTGAAGCCTTCTTCCATCACGATGATGGAAGCATCCTGAATAACCTTTTGGTGTTCTGGCGAGAGTGAGTCCCATGCCGCCTGATTGATCGACAGAATGCCCGTATTGAACTGTTGTTTCGTGTGGGTATAGAAGTCAATCGTGTCGCGGAAATATTCGTAGTCCCAATAGATCACGTTCGCAGCGTCTCCATCGACAACTCCCATCTGAATCGCAGGATACACTTCGCCCCAGTCGATGGTTGCCGTTTGATAGCCCATCGCCTGTACAGTTTCAGGAAAAGGAAAAATCGGGGCGGCCCTGAGCGTCATTTTCAATTCGGATGCTGCATCGACGCTGGTAGCGTACTTCCCCTTCGTTGCAACGCCATTAAAACCCTCTGGCCATGCACCGAAGAACTTTAGCCCGAGGTCAGTGTAGACCGTAGCCAGGATCTCATTAACCCAACCACCAGGCCGGTAAGCATCAAGCGCATCGCCCCAATTGGTAAACATATAGGGCGTGTAAATCACGGCTATCCGTGGGTCATATGAAGTCATGGGCCAATTGAGCGTGAGGTTGATGTCGTTTGCGATGTAAAGGTCAAAAACGTCCTGCGGACCACCCAGCTCATTTTGATAGAATACCTTGACGTCCAGTTCGCCGTTTGTGCCGGTTTCGATCAACTCAGCCCAACGGAGCAGCGCGTTCCCTGCGGGCGATCCCTTGGCGCCGGAATCAGTCGCCATTTTGAGTACTTTCGTGTCAACAAGAGTCGACGAACTCCGCGGTTCACAACCAGCAACTGTCGCAACAACAAAGCCAATCACTATGACAACAGAGACTTTTGTTAGATCTATAGTCATGTTCCGGCGCTCGTATTGTCAGTTCAGATCTATCTTCCATATGCTCCCGTGATACGGTGCACCAGTGACATCTTCCACCGCTGTCACGTACATCGAATTATCATCGGGATGGAATGTCAGGTTAGTCACGCCGATTCCGGGGATCTCAAAACTCTGAAGAAATTTACCTTCAGAAGACATCTTCACAACATGACCGCCCATATAATAGGCCACAAAGATATTGCCTTCGGAATCCACCTTCATGCCATCCGGGCCCATCCAGATCGAAGGCTGGGCGGGCCCGGGCAACATATCGGTCATGCGGGCAAAAAGTTCCCTGTTTGACAATGTTCCATCATCAGCAATGTCAAAGCTCAATATGCGGTTGGCATTGGTCTCTGCGACAAGCAATGTATTGCCGTCATTTATCACGACGATTCCGTTGCCAAAGTGCACATCATCCGCGACCTCAACAAACCCTGCAGCATCGGGTCCTCGAAAATACACACCTCCGACAATCTGTTTGGCTTCGGCAACGAAAGGTCCGGAAGTTGTGATGTACGCTCCTCCTTCGTCGGTAAAGACGATATCGTTAGGGTGGTTGAAAGCCTCACCATTCACGTCCGCGTCGATTCGTTCCACGACGTTGCCGTCCAAGTCGAGATAAAGAATTTCATTCGACTCATAACAGATAAGCACTAATTGCTTATTCGGACTAAGAGACAATCCATTATGACCACAGCCTTCCTGTTCATGCAGCACGGTCCTAGTCTCACCATCGAGACGCATAAGTCGGTTTGAAATGTATTCGACCCAATGAAGTTGGTCATTCACAAATAGCGGCCCTTCGGGAAACGGTAACTTGTCAACAACAGTTACGGTCCCGGTACTAGCTGCGCCCGCCGCTACTGCGGTTGATGTCGTGCATAGAGCGGTCGCGATCACGCAAGTGGCGAGCCATCGCATTTTCCTATCAATTTTCATTGCGCGCTCCTTCCGGAGTTATCACCTGGAATTCCTTTTCTACCGCCTTCGACTTTGCATTTCCGTACACACAGTTTGCGTTGTATTTCTACAGTGCAGGAGGTCTTTCGGTCGGCGACGTGATCGTTACAATTCGATCACTGTAATAACCATTGTAGTCGGTCCGCCCGCTTATGCTATAGGCACCAATGTTGCCGAATTCGAGGTAGTCACCAGGACGAATGTCAGCCGGCAATGGGACCAGTCCCGGTAGTGTGTCCGTAGAGTCGCATGTCGGGCCATTTATTTGAAACTCCATTGTCTCGCCTTCCAGCGGCTTACCATTGCGATATGTCCGCACAGGAAATCCGTCAGGTCCATCGATGCGAAGCACCCAGAACACTCCGTACATCCCGTCGTTGATATACAGACGATTATCTTTGCGCAACAAAACCTCAACGACTGCTGACATGCCCGGCGCCGAAAGCGCGCGCCCCGGCTCACCGAGCACCTCCGCGTTGTCCGCCAACGGTAGAGTACGAAAAGACTCTGCGACTGCCCTGAAGTATTCTTCGATTTCCGGCACTATGAAGCCGGGGTAGGATTTCGGATAGCCGCCGCCTACATCAATCAAACGCAGCCGAAACGGCAGTTGTTCGAGAACCGACTTGGTGATGGAGATAGAATACCGATACGCGTCGGGATCGGTAACGGATGAACCAACGTTAAACGCCAGTGCCGGTTCAGCACCGCTGTCACGGATTGCTTGCAACAACAGCGGCATCTCTTCCGGTTGTGCGCCGAATCTAACCGATAAATCCTCCATCGCCGATTCGTGATGAACAGCCATGCGAGCGAATATGACGGATCGGGACGTCTCGATCTCCTTCGCGAGCCGTGACAGACCACTCAAGTGATCAACCATGAAATGACGCACACCGTATTTCTCTTGTGCCGTTCCTGCTGCTTCTCGTATGTGAGTAGGAATCATGAAGTACTTCGTCGCATCGGGATCGATTGCGTCAACCAGCTCTATTTCCGGCAACGACGCGCAGTCGAAATGACCAACACCCGCGTCGATCAATAGTCTGAGAACCATCGGGTCGGAATTCGCCTTGACTGCGTACAACACGCGGCCCGGAAATCCGCTCAGAAACTCCCTCGCAGTCTCACGATATACATGCGGAAAAATGCAATAGACGGGCTCTTTCGGACACTCCATGCTGAGAAGCTTTCCGACGTCAGTAAATTCTTCGCTTGCATTAGTCATGTATCGATCTACTAACTTCGCATCAGTGATCCGCTTGGGTCATGTGGTGGTTCGGAAATTATTCGGGCCGGTCTTCGTTCATCCACAATATGTACGGAAAATTCACTGTCCGATGATTCTAGAAATGGTGTCTTCACGTAGCCCAGCGCCAGGCTTTTCCTGACCGTATGGCCATAAGCGCCCGAGGTCACATACCCTGCAAGCTCGTCTTTGAACCAGATCGGTTCATATCCCCAGGCGTCCGCATCACTCGAATCGATTTCCAGAGCTACCAGCTTATGTTCATGCTTCGCTTCACGATCCAGTAATGCTGCCTCGCGACCAACAAAATCGGTTTTGTCATAGTTGATGAAACGATCAAAACCACACACAGCGGGCGTATATTCAGGCGTGAACTCCCGCGACCAAATCCCGAAGCTCTTTTCCATTCCAAGCGACAACAATGCGCGTATTCCAAAGGGTCTTATGCCGAATTCATCCCCAACGTCGAGTAACGTATCGTATAGCGCGCGTGCATAAACAGTTGGTACGTACATTTCGTAGCCCAGCTCACCAGTGAAGGAAAGCCGTGCTACCCGGCACGGTGCCATGCCGACATCCATGTTACGCACAGACATGAATGGCATTGAATCGTTATCTACATCTCCGGACGCGACCAGACTCATCAATTCACGAGAACGAGGACCAGCAATGGCGATGGCGCTCAATTCATCTGAGCGATTGACGATCCGGACTTTTTTACCGCCCGAATGTTGTTCGAACCACAACATATGAAATTCTTGCAGGTAACCGGAACCGATAATCATGAATTTATCTTCCGCGAGCCGCATGACAGTCAAGTCACCTTTTAAGTGCGCGGACGGCAGGAGTAACGGGCCCATTCGTATTCGCCCTATATCCGGCAATCGGCTCGCGAATAGATAATCCATGTAGCTTACGGCATCAGGACCGGAGATTTCGTACTTGGCAAACGACGACCCATCTAATATGCCTACGCCTTCTCTTACTGCACGACATTCCTCGCCCACAGGTTCATGTGCATTCGATCGTCGAAAGCTGGGAGTCTCTGTTGGCGCACTACCCTGTGGTGCAAACCAAAGCGGCATTTCAAGGCCACAGGACGAGCCAAACACAGCATTCGCCTGTTGCAGGCGGTCATGAAAAGCAGAGACCTTGTTTGGACGCGCTGCAGGCCATTCTTCATTCGGACACAAGAGTCGAAATCGGTTTTGATAGAATTCGTTTGCTTTCTCAATCGTGTACGTTTTGGTCGCAAACGCTCCGAAGCGACTAACATCCATTGCGAAAATATCACCTTCTGGTTTGCCGTCTATTATCCACTGCGACAAAGCCAGCGCTACCCCGCTGCCCTGACTAAATCCCGCCATTACGCCGCAGCAGGACCAATAATTTCGCACGCCTCGTACCGGCCCTATCAATGGATTACCGTCCGGCGTGAAAGTAAACGGCCCATTTACAATGCGGCGAATTCCCGCCTCAGCAACAGACGGAAATCTCTTAAAGCCATTCAACAGTTCGCTTTCAAGATCATCCAGTCGCGGTTCCAGCAGAGCGGTTTCGTTGTAGTCCCATGGTGTACGGTGCACCGACCAGGGAGTAGAGTTCTTCTCATATACTCCAAGGATGACTCCGTCTCGCTCCTGACGCAGATAGATCTCTCCGTCGAGGTCCAGAATCAAGGGCAACTCACGGTCAAATTCTGCTATCTCATCAATGTCTCCTGTAACAATGTAGTGATGTTCCATCGGGACAATGGGCACATGGACGCCGGCCATCCTTCCAACCTCACGCGCCCATAATCCAGCAGCATTGACGACATGTTCACATTGAATATTTCCCTTGTCTGTTACCACAGTCCAGGTACCATCGGACTTATGCACAAGGTCCTCGACCATGGTCTTCAGATATATTTCTGCGCCGGCTATGCGCGCTGATTTGGCCAGAGCATGGGTTGAGCCATAGGGATCCAAATGGCCCTCATTTGGCACGTATACTCCACCGAGCACTTCCTTGGTATCCATGATCGGACACAGGCTCTCAATTTCCTTTGGACCAACCAGGTGGCCCTCGATCCCGAGAACCTCGTGGCGTGCATGCTCGTAACGCAGTGCTTCCCAGCGCTTTGTAGTCGCCGCGATACTCAGTCCACCAGTAAGGTGCATCCCAACATCCTGGCCGCTAATCTCCTCGACTTCTTTATAAACGGAAATCGTATACGCCTGTAACTTTGCGACATTGTGGTCGCTGTTCATCGAATGAAATCCGCCAGGAGCATGCCAGGTAGATCCGGCTGTCAGTTGTTTTCGTTCAACCAGGACGACATCGGACCAACCCAATTTGGTCAAATGATAGAGCACGGCGGCACCGACAATACCACCGCCAATTACAACCACTCGAGTATGTTCTTTCATATCAGGTCACGATAATTTTGAGGTAATCCGGATCGAGCGCGATGGGCGCTTAACCGAACTTGACAGTCCAGTCGCTTTCAAACGCACGGTCGCTATTGCCCTTTCCAGCTTGCTATATAATATACACCGATTTCTTAACCAGGATCGAACCAGGACAAATTCACGCAGCGCAGTCTCGCAGCAGAGCCGCCAGCCTGATGCATAATTAGACACTTTGTCAACCAATGTGATGCTAAACTGGGGGAGTGATATTGTTATATATTATAGAACCTTTAACATCGTGGTTGCGTAACGACATCGCGAAGGCTCAGCGGTGACCGCAGCAAAGTACGACGCCGTCATCATCGGCGGTGGCCACAACGGCCTGACCTGCGGCGCCTATCTCGCCAGGGCGGGCAAGAAGGTCCTCGTGCTCGAACGCCGGCCTGTCATCGGCGGCGCTACCGTCACCGAGGAGTTCGCGCCGGGATTCAGGACTTCGACATTTTCGTACGTCATGAGCATTTTGCACCCGAAGGTTATCCGGGAGCTAAAGCTACGCGAACTCGGGCTCGAGGTCCTGCCGGCGACCGACATGTTCTGCCCGATCGGCACCGATGACTACATCATCTTGTCGGGCGATGTGGCCAAGACCGCTGAGCAATTCGGCCGTTTCTCGAAACACGACGGCGCGATCTATGCCGAGTTCGACACCTGGCTCAACGAGGCAGCGTACTATATGCGTAGATTTCTCCTCGAAACGCCGGTCGATCTGTCGAAGCGCGATTTCAAGAGCCTTCGTAAAATGTTCGACCTCGTCTGGCGTTACCGGAAGATCGGCAACAAACTTTACGACCTGGTCGACCTGATGACCATGAGTGCCGATGATTTCCTGGCGCGCTGGTTCGAGCACAGCGTGACGCGTGCCGTGCTTGCTTATTACTGCTCAATCGGCACGTTCGCCGGACCGAAGACGCCGGGCTCCGCTTATGTCCTCCTGCATCACCTCATGGGCGAGCACGAAGGCGCGGGTGGCTGGGGCTTCATCCCCGGCGGCATGGGTGTGATCAGCGATTTGATCGCCGAGTCCGGGCGGCAGCACGGCATGGTGGTCCGCACCGATGCGGACGTAGTCAGGGTGGATGTCGCGAACGGCCGCGCTGTGAAGGTAGTCACCGCCGACGGCGACGAATACTTTGGTCACGCGATCGTGTCCAATGCGAGTTGCAAAGTGCTATTCGATCAGCTCGTCGAGCCCGAGCACCTACCCGCCGATTTCCTGAAGCACATCCGCGACTACCGTACATTCTCGACCGCGTTCAAAGTGAATGTTGCCGCCGAGGCGCCCCCCAGGTTTGCCGCGTTCGATGCCGCAAAATGCGGGTTCGAGGCACCGAACTACGTGCACATCGGGCCGAACGTGGAGTACCTGCAGGCCGCGTACGAAGACGCCTGCCACGGCCGGTTCTCGCGGCGCCCGTTCATGACCGCCGTTATACCGACGATGGTCGACGACAGCTTAGCCCCGCCCGGGAAACACGTCATCAACCTGTTCGGCGGCCATACCCCGTACGAACTCGACGGCAGGAGTTGGGACCAGGAGCGCCCCGCGTTCGTCAAAACGGTGTTCGACACCATCGACGAGCTGGCGCCTGGATTTAGCGACGGCATCATCGAGAGCCAGGTGCTCCTGCCTCATGACATCGAGCGCATCATTAACACGCCGGAGGGGCACATCTTTCACGGCGAGCTGGCGCTCGAGCAGCTGTTCTTCCAACGCCCGGCGCCGCATTACGCGGATTACCGCTCCCCGATCGATGGGCTCTATCAATGCGGTGCCTCGACGCACCCGGGCGGCGGCGTGTCGGGAATTCCCGGGCACAACGCGGCGCGGGAGATCCTGAAGGACTGGAAACGGTTGCAGAGGCACTGAAAGCCATCTTTGCCAACCGCTCCCCTTTTTCGCACACTGTTGGGTTCAACCGTCGAAAGGCCAGAGCTCCAAGCCATGAATGGCATTACGGATGTCCATGGTCAGGTTGACGGATCCGACTTTTTGATTGCCCTCGAGATCATAGAGGCTGATAGTTGACGGCGACGAACCGCCGGCCACGAATCGCTTACCCACAGGACAAAGGCCGCGGCCGAAGCCCTGGCGTGCAATCTTGGAATCGTCGATGCCCGCAAATTCGATGTCTCCTTCGTCATAGGTTGCAATTTTGAATGCGATATTTTTGCCATCGCGGCCATCGTAGCGTACGCAGTCGCTTTCTGTGTCGTTGAACAGGAGCCCCTCACGATACGGGCGGGCGTTGTGCGCACCTTCTGGCAGCGAGCAAACTTCGGACACCTCCATTTTGCTGTTGAGATGCAATAGGGCGTTCGTGTGCATGCCGCTCAGATATATTCCGGTGCTGTCGACGTGGACCATGTTGATGTGATAGTCATTGACGGGTATTGGGCCCATATCCGAGCGGGGGTCGAATGTGTGACCGGCCCATTGATCGTATTGCCGTTGTAAATGGAAGCCCCAGACGTATTTTTTTATGTCCAGATCGAAAGCGAGCAGGCTATCGAAGCCCGTTGATGTCAGGAAAATCGTCCGCTCCATTCGGCAAATCTCATGGCAGTGTTTCAGATAGCGGTTCTTATGAGAGTTCTGAATCTTGAAACTGCGGTCGTAACAAAAAAGTTCGTCGCTTGCGGCGATATAGATATCGTCACCGTTGAATGCAATGCCACGTAAGCCCCGGTCAGCGCCGCGGCCTTCGAAGTTTATGTTGCTCGTGTTCCAGTCGACGTGCTGCACGACTTCCTGTTTCTCAAAATCGACCATAAACACGCCGCCGTGACTCTCGCCTTGCCGGCTGCCGCGCACGACCGATGTTGCGACGAACATTGGTAGTTTAATTGTCATGCGTTAATCATTTTATGAAGAGTGGCCTGTGTCCCCATAGACGTATCGCACAAATTATACCGGTCGCGTCCTGCCATCGACCAGCCTGATGCCTGGGTCATCCAGGGCAAGAGCGTGGTGTAGATTTGCATTCATGTGATGTGCAACTTGTGCCGACGCGGTATATTTGAGTCATATCAGGCCAGTATTATTAGCGGAATCCGGACCTTGGTTCCACCGGCAATGACAATTAATACGGCGTACGGTAAAGTTCTCAATCCGTTTGACGTTGCCCATAAACATGGATATCGACGTACCACTGCGCGAACTTGGCGCTATTGACACAACGGCTCTTCGTGAGGCCATCCTCGGCCAAGGGGACGTCGCCTGGCATGAGGACGAATATCGCCAGCAGACATACCATCACCACGATCAGACTCGGTCGATCGTACTGGTTTTCACGGATGGGTCGGACTGGCCAGATACCAACGTACGCAAGCAACCAGGCTGGGAGCGATTAGCGGACGTCGCTGTGCCGGTCATGCAGGAAATCATCAAAAAGCACTATCCGACGGGCGGCGAGGTCATTCGTGCAATGGCGGCCAAGCTTTTGGCCGGCGGGAAAATCAAGACGCATTGTGACATGCACGAATCGTTTCATTGTGGGCACCGTATCCATGTGCCGATTACGACGAATCCAAGAGTCTGTTTCACGATCGATGGCCGACCGTACCAATTCAAAGTCGGGCAAGCATACGAGATAAACAACCAGAAACAGCACAGCGTAATGAACAAGGGAACCGAGGATCGGATCACCTTCATATTCGACTACATTCCGCCAGGCCCTCTTGCCTATGTATCGGGCAAGGGAAAGAAACGGCCTGAGAGCCGACACGGCACCCGTTAAATCTGCAACAAAAACATGTCAACAATGAAGTTTTGATTACGGACGAATTATTAGTCTCGGTAAATTAATGTGCCTGTTGCAGCACCTCGATTAATGGCTGTAGATGCTGTTCGTAGTTTTTCCATCTATTAATCGAATTTTTATACATCGGTTGCCGGACTTGCATATTACTGGGGCTCATTACATTTCGTTCGTTGTTATGAAAATCAAGGCATTTTTCATCCCATTCCAGGCCAAGATTGTCGATTAATTGCTTGCTAACCCTTTCTTGATCCACTACCAATTCTTCATACCTCACCGCAAATATCTCGCCGGGGAAAAGGTTTTGCCAATGGGACATTAAGCGCTGATAGTCCAGGTAATATTGACCTAGCTCCGTCAGCTCGAAGGAGCACTTTAACGGCATGAAACAATGAAAAAATAACGAGATGCAGTTGTCCAGGGGGTTGCGTTGACAGTGGACAATACGGGCCTCAGGAAACAAGGTTTTAATAAGCCCAATTCTGACGAAATTCCCCGGCTGTTTGTCAGTGATCCGCGCAGCAGTAGGGCAGTGAAGCTCCAGTTCTTCCAAATACCGCTCAGAGTATTCTTCAACGATTCTTCTATCAATAAGGGACATACAATCCGGAGGTGGATTGGCGTGTTTGAGTTGCTGAGCAATGGAATGGTTTACGCCGGCGAAAGCCTCGATTTCACCGCCCCCATGTACTAAGGGGTGGCTGGCGAGTATTTGCTCAACCAAGGTGGTACCGGATCTGGGCATTCCCACTATGAATACGGGTAATTGCGAAGCACATCCGAATTGGCGCTTACCTTGAAAAAAACCTTTGGAGTAGACTTTAATCAACCTATCTACCGTTTGTATATTTTCCTTGGCGTCATAGGAATACGTTTGGCGGTGCAGCGCATTGGCTTTTAGGAAATGTCTAACCGCTTGATCAAAAGACTTGCCGCTTTCAAAAAAATTTCCCAGGGCAAAATGGCAATACACGGCGTCGCCATTCGGCAACTTAGGGTCGCTAACGAGTTTTTCGACAACGGGTATAAGCTCTTGCCTGGGCTTCATCGTCGAGATGTGGTAGTAGGCCGAGCCGCAAGTAGGCCTGATAGTAAGGAATTGCTCTAATCGCTCTATGGCAAGTTCTGTTTGGCCCAGTTGTCTGAGAGTTAGCGCCAGGCTGATATGAGCCTCGCCACCGTTGGGTTCAAGATCTATAGCCTCTTCAAGTGGAATTAATGCTTCCTCGGCTCTGCCCAACTGCCGCAGCACTCGCGCGAGGTCAATACGTACGTCGACATAATCCGAGCGTAAACGGAGCGCCTGCTCAAAGCACTTGATAGCCTTTTCCATTTGCCCCATTCTTTGCAGCGAAGCCCCTAATTGTCTATGCAACAATGCATTGTCGGGCAGAATTGTTAAGGCCTGCTCATACAGCAGGATTGAGTCTGTGAATAGCTGCGCCGCAATAAATACATTCCCCAGCTTTATTATCGTGTCAACATCATCAGCTTGAATGGCGAGAACTTGTCGGTAAGCCTTAATCGCCTCTTCCCAGCGTTGGAGCTTGGTGTAGGCATCGCCTAATTGTCTACGTGCTGCAACATTATCGGCAGCGCTCTCGATGGACCTTTTAAGATGCTCAACGGCGCGTTCTGTGCGGCCCAGTTTATTTAGCACTAACCCCAAGTTATAGTGGGTTTGTGCATGATTGGGCATGATTTCTAAGAATTGTTGATAGCGCTCGATTGCCACCTTAAAGTTCCCTTGCTCGTGAGCGATCTTGGCTAAAATGAGTATGGCATCGGGGCGTTGTTGTTTGCGCAATATGCGTTGACAGACGTCCTGCGCTTGCTGCAGGCGGCCTTCCTGATAATGTTGCAATGCCATGTCGGAAAGCGCTGCGATATCTTTCTCTATTGAATTATCATTGGAGTTTTCTTTCTGCATGGCTTGGTGGTCGTATGATGGCGTCACGATTATGGAGGAATTATCAGTGTTGGTAAATTAGGGTGCCCGTTGCAGCACCTCAATCGTAGCAACAAGAGGTTCCGGATATGCAAACAAAGCGAATCCTGATTGTCGGGGGCGGTTCAGCGGGCTGGACTGCCGCGGCGTATTTGAATGCGGTGCTAAATGTCGGCGATCAAAAAGTTGCCGAAATTAGCCTGGTTGAATCACCGGATGTGCCTCGTATCGGCGTTGGTGAAGCTACGATTCCGAATATCAACCACACTCTGGCCGTCATCGGCATTGATGAGCTGGATTTCATGAAGGCAGTTGACGGTACTTTTAAACAGTCGATCCGCTACGTCAATTGGCTGGACGATAAACGCAAGTTTTATCATCACCCGTTTAGCCGATATGGGACAGGATCCGGCGACGACGCTGGCCGAAGATGGCTGATGAGCGACCGATCGGTGCCCTTTATGAATACTGTATCGGCACAGCCTGTAATTTGTGAAATGGGCCTTTCGCCTAAAATGCTTGAAAACGAGGACTCCGGGCTACCGTTCCTTTATGCATTTCATATGGATGCGCTGAAGTTTGCAGACTATTTGCATGCGTTCTCTACAGCGCGAGGGGTTACAGACTACCTGGATAATGTCATCAGCGTCGACATGCATGAGAGCGGTAAAATCGCTGCTGTTCAGACCGAGTCCGGCAAGCGGCTGGAAGCCGACCTTTTTATAGATTCCACTGGCTTCGCGGCTCAACTTATCGAAAAAAAGCTCGGCGTCGGTTTTACAGATTGCTCACAGTGGCTTCTCTGTGATCGGGCCGTAACAATGAATGTGCCCTATGAACATTACTACCCCGGTTATGTGCGTCCCTATACCACGGCAACCGCATTGTCGGCTGGTTGGGTCTGGGAAATTCCGCTGCAAAACAGGCGTTCACTCGGCTACGTACATTCCAGCGCCCACATCAGCGACGATGACGCGGAAAAAGAATTGCGGGCATACGAAGGTGACCATTCGGAACCGCTGTCATCGCGCATTGTGGATTTCATGGTGGGTCGACGGGAACAACCATGGACTGCGAATTGTATAGCCATTGGTCTGTCTGGAGGATTTATCGAGCCACTGGAATCGACCGGGCTGTATCTTGCCCAGGTGGCCAGCGCTCTTCTGGCTGAACACTTTCCGTATACCGATGATATGGCACCGCTCGCTTTCCGATATAACCGGATTATGCAGGACCGGTTTTACGAGATTCTGGACTTCATCAATATGCATTACTGCCTGACGCGTCGGACGGACACGGAATTCTGGCGCGAAGTCGGACGCCCGGAAATGATCAACGACAGACTGCGGGCCAAATTTGACTTCTGGCGAATCAAACCACCGTCGGTATCCGATTTCACAGATCAATTCTTCCCGGGCCAGACAGAGATGCCCCTGTTATCAGGTGGATCGTTTGGGGACAGCAGATGTCCGATTGACACTGGCGGCCTGTGGAACCATCACAGCTACGAGGCGATTCTCTACGGCATGGATTTTCTCCGCGACGAGTGCCGTGAACGGTACGGTGAAAACCGGCCACGTCCGGCGGTTCTCAAGCAGGTTCTGAACGCCATCAAGGCCGGGCCCGATAAGCTACCGCCGCATGACGTCTGGTTGCAGCGTATGGTCGGCATGGCAGACTATTCGAAATCATGATTCCTGCATGACATTTAAAGATTCCCTGAAAACAAAAGAGTTCGTGGTGACCGCTCATGTCAACCTGCCGCGGGCACCGGACGCGGACTCACTGATCCGGCAAGGCGAGATCCTGCGGCCGGCGGTCGATGCCGTGCAGCTGACCGATAATCCGACTGCGCAGGTGCATATGTCGGGCATGGCGGCTGCAGCCTTGCTGCTGCAGCAGGGCATGGATCCGATCGTTCACATGACCTGCCGGGATCGAAATCGCATCGCGCTGCAAAGCGATCTAATCGGCGCCGCTGCGTTGGGTGTGACCAGCGTATTACTGATGCGAGGTGAGCATATCCCAGATAGCATGAAGCCCAAGGTACGCAACGTCTTCGATACACGCGCGAAGGAACTAATGGCATTCATACAGGATTTGAAGGATGCCGAGACCGTTCCGCTCGTCTCCGACTTTCTTGTCGGGGCCACCGCTACCCTATTCGATCCGGCCGCAGACTGGACACCTGACAACCTCATTGAAAAATGCGATGCCGGCGCCAACTTTGTTCAGACACAGCTTTGCTTCGACATGGACATCGTGCGCAATTACATGGCCCGCATCGTTGCGTCGAGATTGACTCACAGGCTCAGTTTCATCATGGCGTTGTCACCATTGCCATCCGCCGATGTGGCGCACTGGATGCGGGATAATGTAAAGGGCGCACTAATACCGGAGTCGATCATTGAACGGATGGAGCAGGCGTCTGATCCGGAATGCGAGGGCATCGAGATTTGTGCGGAATTGCTGCAAGACCTGGCAACGATTCCAGGTGTGTCCGGTGGCAACCTGTTGACACTGGGTAACCTCGAAACGATACCGGCCGCGATCGACGCCTCTGGCGTGCGTCCGTCGTAATACGATAACGTACGCACCTAAGCGAAGTCCGGAGAAGATCGATTTCCCAAGACTTAGAACAACTATTTCAGCAGGCACGGATGTTTCTGCAGACTGGCGAGGCCGAATCCGCGGAAGCCGTCTGCGCCGGTGCGCTGGACCGATACCCGGAGGACGCCAACTTCCTGTGCCTGTCGGCTCGTGCGCTGCTGAAGCTCGAGCGATTTCCCGAGGCGAATGCGCGAATAGACCGCGCACTGTCCATCTATCCGGAGTTTGAACGCGCACACGAGGTGCGCGGCGAGCTGCTGCTCGCGAAAGGCGAACTGACCGCCGGAGCCGAAGAACTTCGGCGGGCCCTGAAACTCGACCCCAAGCGGCAACGAACACGCATGAAACTTGGACGGGTATTGATGCGTATGGGCCGCGTGGAAGAGGCGCGGGCGTTGAAGGGCGAGTTCATGCAACTCAGTCAGGACAACAAGGACATCGCCAAGGCGGCCGAGTTGGCGAAGGAAGAAAAATTTGCCGAAGCGGAGAAGCTCTACCGTCAGATTTTGACTCGTCATCCTGACAATGTTTCGGCAATGCGCTTATGGGCTGGTCTCGGGATTAAGCAAAAGCAGTACGCCGACGCGGAAGTGCTATTGAAGCAAGCGGTTGAGCTGGCGCCCGGTTTCGGTCTGGCCTGGGCCGACCTGGTGACCGTGCAGTACGAGCAGGAGAAATTCGAAGACGCTATCGAGAGTGCGAAGAGGCTTATCAAGCTGGATCCTCGCGTAGCCAATGGGCATTTGCTACTGGCGTCTGCCTATGCGTCTGCCGGGCATCACCAGGATGCACTCCAGTCTTATGACAATGCACTTGCAGTTGCACCGGATCATGTCGGGGCATTGTGCGGTAGAGGAAATTTGTGTCGCACGATAGGAGACGGGGATGGCGCAATTGCCGCCTACCGGAGAAGCGCAAAAGCGAACCCGCTGCATGCCGAGGCGTACTGGAGCCTGGCGAATCTGAAGACGTTCCGTTTCGAAAATTCGGAAGTTGACGACATGCTGGCGTTGGTCGGCGATGAGCGTATTCCGCCCGAGGGTCAGGTGCAATTGAACAATGCGCTCGGTCTGGAGTTCGACGGCCGCAAGGAATACGACCGGGCGTTCGAGTTCATCGATCGTGGCAACAAACTGCGGCGCGAGCAGGAGTTCTATGACCGCGTCCAGAACGAAGAGATGGTCGATGGGTCGATCGAAGCTTTTACGCAGCGTTTTCTTGAAGACAACACTGGCCATGGCGACCCTGACCCTGCCCCGATATTTATTGTTGGCCTGCCACGGTCCGGTTCAACCCTGTTAGAGCAGATCCTGTCCAGTCACTCCAAGGTGGACGGAACCCACGAGTTGCGTGATCTAGCTCTAACAATCCGGTCCAACCGGAAAATGAGTGGCCGCGGCGCACAATACCCGACATCTGTAGCGAACATTGAGGGAGACGGGTTCAAATCACTTGGCAGTGAGTATATCGAGCGCACCCGTCGGCACCGCGGCGACCGTCCGTTTTTTACGGACAAGAACCCGAATAACCACGTGCACGTGGGTTTACTACACTTGATTCTGCCTAACGCAAAAATTATCAACGCCAGGCGTCACCCGCTGGATAGTTGCTTTGGCAACTACAAGCAGCTGTTCGCCGAGGGGCAGCCGTTTTCCTATGACCTGGTGGAACTCGGCGAACACTACCTGCAGTATCAGCGCTTGATGGACCACTGGCACGAAGTCCTGCCCGGCAAGGTGCTTGACGTCCAGTACGAGGAGGTCGTTGCGGACCTCGAGGGCCAGGTAAGGCGGATCCTAGAGTACTGCGAGCTCGGGTGGGAAGAAACATGCCTGCGATTTCATGAAACCAGCCGGCCGGTGAAATCTGCAAGTTCCGAGCAGGTGCGGCAGCCAATTTACAGAAGTGCAGTCAATACCTGGCGACACTACGAGACGCATCTGGGTGCCCTGATCGAGGTGCTCGAGCCGGTGCTTGAGGAGCTGCCCGAAAGTGACCGTCCCACCAGCCTGGGCGGTCCCGCCGTTCTTGGTAAGGAGTGAACGGATCCTGGTAGTACGCCCCCCGGTCGCGGGCGCTATACAATATACACCGCCATGTCGGTTGCGAATGCAAGAGGCCGAACAGAAAAGCATGCTGACAATCTACTTAGAGTCCAGAGCCAGAACGATCGTGTTGCACTCTGTCACCCACTGTGGAACTTTTCGAAGCGTGTGGATTCTTTATACATTATGGAACCGGTACTAAATAGTATTTGTAAAACATCCGTTTTGTGCATATGATCTAGAGGGATTTCGCCTAACGGTCACAGATCCGTACCCTACCAAGGTGCCTCAATTCATCAATCTAGGGGAGAGTTGAAGATGAGCCACACGAATCAATATTCCATCAGCCCGATTGCAGCCGCCGTATCTGCCGCGCTTGCAACGCCAGCAGCGGCCTTAGCACAGGAAGAAGGCGCGAGTGATGATGCGCTCGAAAACATCATCGTTACGGCGCGTAAACGCGATGAGGATATGCAGCGCATTCCGGCCAGTGTTCAGGCTATCCCTGAGAGTATGCTCAAGGACATGGGCGCCCTGAATACGGAGGACTACGCACGATTCATACCAAGCATGACGTACCTTAACTTTTCTACGGCAGGCAACAACCGGGTCATCTTCCGCGGTGTTAGTACGGGCGTTAGCAATTTCATTGCCACGTCGAGCGCGTCGATCTACCTCGACGAGGTAGTAACCACAGCGACAAACGGCTCGGGGCCGGACGTTCGCATGATGGATATCGCGCGTGTGGAAGCATTAGCGGGACCGCAGGGGACGCTGTTCGGTGCCAGTGCACAGGCCGGTACGCTGCGCATCATCACCAATAAGCCGGACCCGAGCCAGTTCGAGGCGAACGCTGATGTCATGTTGCGTAGTGGCGAAGACAGTGACGAGAGTTATAGCGTTACCGGTGTGCTCAACATACCGTTAGTCGAAGACGTTTTTGCCATCCGTATAGCAGCACAGACAGCAGAAGATGGCGGTTTCATTGACAATGTGTTCGGCCACACGCCCGATACTTGGTTCGGCTATACATCGGCTAACTATTTGGGGCCCGAACGAGCCGAATGGGGCACATTTGATAATGCCAGCGTAGTCGAGGAAAACTGGAATTCGGTCGAATTTATCGCCGCGAGGATCTCGGCGCGCTGGAATATCAACGACAACTTGTCGGCGACGCTTGCGTATAACTATTCGGAAACCGAAGCGCACGGGGGTAATGACTACAACCCGTTCGTCGGCGATCTGCAGACAATCGCGTTCGCGCCGAACTTCCGAAACGATGAGTGGGATCTGACATCGCTGACGATCGAGGCCGATCTCGGCTTCGCCCAGTTCGTATCGGCGACGAGCTTCTTCGATCGCACATACGATTACTCCATAGACGGGACGGTTTACTACAAGTACTCCTTTGTATGGGGGTGTGAGGATCGGGGCGACCCTGCTGTTTACACGGGTTATTGGGCCAATCCTGTCACCAACCGGGCGGTCTATTACCCGCAGTACTGCATCATGGCGCCTTCGCCGACTGGTGATCCAACGGCGCAAAATGATTATATCGGTATTCTCGAGGGACCGTCATGGCAAGACAGGTTTTCACAGGAATTCCGGCTGTCGCACCAGGGAGAGACAATCGACTGGCTTGCTGGCCTCTATTATGAGGACACTGATGACAATTGGGATTCAGTCTGGATGAAATCCGCAAGCGACGATTACCAGACCTCGCAGTCCCTTGTATATATGGAAGATATCTACGGCATGTCATTCCCCGATGCGGAATACGCCTTTCTCTCCACTGATCGTACCGACTGGACGCAAACGGCAGTGTTCGGTGAGGTCGTCTGGCACATCAACGACGAGTGGCATGCGACGTTCGGCGGTCGTTGGTTTGAGATCGAAAACGACAAGCAGTACCTTAAATATCATGCGGGGTCGAGACAGGGCGGTGTGGCCGTGGGTGGCATTCTGCAACCAGGATGGCAAGCTGGCGACGGCGGTGACGTGATTGCTTCAGGAAAGATCTCTGAATTCGTGCCGAAGTTTGCCCTGAGCTGGAATGTCAGTGACGACAAAATGCTGTACGGCCTTTACACCGAGGGCTACAGGACGGGAGGCATCAACCGAAGCAATGGTCGCGCTGACTGGAGTCGAGCCGTCTTTCCTCAAGCATGGGAGCCGGATAAACTCGCCAACTACGAAATCGGTGCCAAGACCCGCTGGGCCGACAATACAGTGCAGCTCAATGTGAGCTTGTTCTATATGGATTGGGAAGACTATCAAATCGAAATGGTCGATCCCAGTGGCGATGACTGCGATGGTACCAACGAACCAAACTGTGGCAACCCCTGGCTGAAAGTCGTGGGCAATGCGGGCGACGCCCATTCCTCCGGGGTCGCCGTGGACTTCGCCTGGGTTCCGGCAGACGGTTGGGATACTGGTGCAAACGCCCAGTGGCTTGAGGCGGAGCTCGACGAAGACTTTGTCATCAATCCCAGAACCAGCGGACGTAGGAACATCGTTATCTTCAAGGGCCAGAAGTTGCCTAACGTGCCGGAGTTCAAAGGATCGGCGTGGGTCAGTTACAGCTGGCCGGTGCAGTTCATCCAGGGTGGCGAGATGACCCTTCGAGGCCAGTATTCGTACACAGGCGACTCGATAAACATTTTGGTTCCGTTTAGACCTTCATGGGCCGGAGTGAACAATCCGCAGCACACCCAAGCCTCATATTCGATTGGGGACGTCCGGCTTAGCCTGGTTTCACGAGAAAGCGATTGGCAGATTGATTTGTTCGTCAATAACGTCACCGACGAACGTGCAGAGATCTACCAGGATACCGGAAATTTTGAGTGGGCATTCTCGCATTCGACTGAGTACGAGCGCTATCACAGGACCTACACGAACCGGCCGCGGGAATACGGCGTCCGTTTCTACAAAGGATGGGGTGACTGATCCTGCGGTAACAGGGAGCTTGTTCCCGGCACTTAAAAAGAAAACCCCGCTCTTGCGGGGTTTTTCTTAAGAAGGACAAGTTGAATATGGCTGACATCAAAATGGAAGCAGCGATTATCTTCGAATCATTCCTCCCCAACGCGTTGCGCCGGGCCCTGCAACACGCTGGAGACGATGGCTTCGTGGCATCGATGCCGCAATTGCTTCATGCCCGGGTGAATGCCTCCTATGACAATATCATTGGGGATACCCTCGTAGGGGTGGAGGCGAAATCGTCGCTCCTGCGACAGCTCAGGCGGCCGCCTCAGGACAATACATCGAAAAATCGGCCAGTCACGTGCACCTGCGCGATCTGCGACGTCTGACCGCGTGCCTTGCGCACCGCATGTCAGCAACCCGAAACACTGCCGATGAATACAGAGGTGGCCCCCACACTCTCTGTCGCGGACACCCATAAACTACAAACAATCTGACACCAAACTGGACAAAACAGAGGTGACTAACGCAAGCTAAACAGCATCATGCGAGCCGGGGAACCCAGGGGGGAATGCTTCTGAGAAAAGGGGATCCCATGGTTATGAAAACCGACACTAAGAAGAGGAGAAAATGAAGTCTAAATTATTGACCTCCTTAACATTCACTCTGGTCCTGACACTGCTGCTGCTCGGTTTGACAAGCTGTGGGCCTGCGACCGATGAGCCTGCTGCCCCTGAGCCCAGCGCTACTGCCGAAGCAGCAACGTCGCCAGCCGGCCTTCCGGTACGTGGCGGTACACTGCGCACTGAGCACCAATGGATGCCGTATATGCAGGACCCAGCCACGGATGGCGTCGGCACCGGCCTGGTAGGGTTGTCGATCGCGGAATCTTTAGTCTGGGTCGGTAAAGACCTCGTTCCGCGACCGCAGCTGCTTAGGTCATGGGAGGTCAGCGAAGACGCGAAGGAGTGGACGCTCCACCTCCAAGAGGGGGTGACATTCAACAATAGCAAGGCCTTTAACGCCGATGACGTGATCTGGAATTTCCAGCACTGGCTGGACCCGGACGTCGGATCGTCGATGGCAACCAGGCTCGACTTTTTGTCACCCACCGGCATAGAGAAAGTGGATGAATTTACGGTCAAGCTCCATCTTGATCGCCCCAATGCTAATTTACTCTTCGCACTATATGACTATCCGAGCATGATCGCGCCCGAGGGCGGTTGGGAAGATTTTTACAGTGGTGACCCGGCCGACGCCATCGGGACGGGACCGTTCCTCATGGAATCATTCACGCCCGACGAGCGGATGGTACTTGTGCGGAACCCGAATTATTGGCAAATGGGCGCCGACGGCCAACCGCTGCCCTATGTAGATAAGGTCATAGTCACCGCCGGATGGGATGACGCCGCGCGACTGGCAGCCCTCATCGGCGACCAGGCGGATATATTGGCTCCAAGGCAAGGAATTATTACGGAGCTGCAGAGGTATCCGGGTAAGATCGATGTCCAGACCTATATCACGGGATGGATTACGCCCATCGTGATGCGCGCCGACATGCCACCCTTTGATGACGTACGCGTGCGCAATGCCCTCAAGTTGGTCCAGGATCGTGAAAGGATACGGGCGCTCGTTATGCCGATGGGCCCGGTGGGCTACGACCACTTGATCCCGTCCAGTGACGCTGCCTATTGCCCCGCCACCGACGTGCACCGGGATCGGGATATCGAACAGGCCAAAGCGCTGCTAGCCGAGGCGGGTTATCCCGATGGTATCGAGCTCGAACTCGCCCTCCCTGACGGCGATTTTCGGACGAGCTTCGCGCAGGTGTATAAAGAGATGGCAGCCGAGGCCGGCATAAGCATCGATATCAATATCCTTCCCAGTCCGGCTTTTTGGGACCAATGGATGGAGTGGCCGTTTTTCGTGAGTGGCATGAGTGGACGGGTTCCGGCGACTGCAAATATAGACCTGGCGCTCCGCTGCGGTTCCGACTGGAACTCATCGCACTATTGTAACGAAGCGCTCGATGCCCTATTGGACGAGGCCGATGCCACAGTCGATATCGAGAAGCGCAAGGAGCTGTACTGCCAGATCCAGACCATCATTCAAGAGGATTCCGCGTATGTCATACCCTTCTTTGCTGTTACGTTCGGCGCCAGCCAAAGCGACGTGCACCAACCCAGCAACTGGTCCAGAGGCGGCTTCCTCTGGCATCTGACCTGGTTATTGAACTAGGCACACGACGCTAGACGACGAACATGCTTGGATTTCTATTGAACCGCATCGGCACGATGCTGTTGACAATGCTGGTCATCTCGATGCTGGTCTTCTTTATCGCCGAGGTGGTTCCTATAGACCCCGCTCGAAATGCCCTGGGACGATATGCTTCCCAGCAAGCCGTCGATGATCTGCGAGAGAAGATGGGCCTCGACCGCCCCGCGCCGGTGCGCTATTTCAACTGGATTTCCAATGTCCTGCGCGGTGATTTCGGAGATTCGATCCACTTTCAACGACCTGTGCGCGATCTCGTCGCCGTTCGCCTGGAGCGTTCACTGACCCTGGCGGGCTTAGGATTCGCCTTCATGATACCGCTGGGCTTAGCCTTGGGTTGTATTGCCGGTATAAACGAAGGCAAGCCCCCGGATCGGATCATCTCCCTGATCAGCAGCCTCTTTGTGTCCGTCCCTGCGTTCGCCAGCGGGATTTTTCTGATCGTGATCTTTTCTCTCTGGCTGGGTTGGTTTCCCGGCGTGAGTATCCCGGATCCCGATGCGAGTTTTCTTGAATCTGCCAAGAAGCTGATACTGCCAATTCTTGTCCTGGCGCTCGACGAGATTGGGTACCTGGCCCGCATGACGCGAGTCAGTATGGCCGAGGTCATGAAGAGCGACTATATCCGCACGGCGGTGCTTAAAGGCATTCCGAAGAGAAAGGTCATCTGGCGGCACGCATTGCGCAATGCGTTTATTGCGCCCTTCACGGCCATCATGTTGCACGTCAATTGGCTTATCGGCGGCGTTGTCGTGGTCGAAGTGCTGTTCAACTACCCAGGGCTTGGGCGTCTGTTGCTGGATGCCGCCTTGCGTAACGACATCACGCTGCTCATGGGAGGAACGCTGGTGCTCACTTTTGTGGCCGTAGCAACTCAGGTTGTCGCGGACATTGGCCTTTATTTTATGAATCCACGCATTCGATTTGGGTGATCGGTCAGGTGTCGTCTCCAACAACACGGCTACGAAAGGTGATCTCTGAACTCGCCTGGTCCAGGAGCGCGATGATTGGCGTAGCCATAATCCTTTTCTGGGTTTTTGTAGGCGTAGCTGCCCCCGTCATTTCTCCTTATTCGCCGACCGAGATGCATGACGCCAGGCTCCAGTCACCCTCGCCGCAACACTGGCTTGGAACGGACCACCTGGCCCGGGACGTGCTGAGCCGCCTGTTCTGGGGTACGCGAGTGGTTGTCGCATTGGCACCGCTATCCGTTCTCTTGGGGATACTGATAGCGGCTCCCCTGGGGCTCATTTCGGGCTACGTCGGCGGTAAGCTCGACACACTCATTATGCGCGGCGTTGACATACTCCTGTCATTCCCAACGCTGTTGATCTACATCCTGATCATCACCAGCTTCGGCCCTTCGATGCTTGTCGTCATTATTTCTATTTCGCTGGGATCTATTCCGCCCATCACTCGCATCATCCGCAGCCTGGTCCTGGATGTGCGCACAAAAGACTACGTAAGTGCCGCCCGGCTCCGCGGCGAGCAACGGCGTTATATTCTGCTGCGTGAAATCCTGCCCAATGTGAGCGGGCCGATCATCGTCGATACCACCATCCGCATTGGCTACGCAATCATGGCGATTGGCGCTTTGGGCTTCCTCGGTTTGGGTATTCCACCGCCGACGCCGGACTGGGGAGGGATGATCAACGAGGGACGACAATGGATCTTTGCCATGCCCTGGATAGTGTTGGCGCCGGCGGTAGCTTTGAGTTCGGTCGTGATAGGACTCAATCTGCTGGCCGACGGGATCAGGGAAATTGCGCAGCAACGGTAGGAGGAAGTCCGTTTTATGATAAAGCCGCCTAAAGCACCGGTTCTCAGCGTGGAGGCGCTGGACGTCGTCTACACGACGCGAGCGGGACCCGTCAAAGCCGTCAGGGATGTCTCTTTTGAGATCTCGCCCGGCAAGGTGCTGGGGCTGGTTGGAGAGTCGGGTTGCGGCAAAAGCACGCTCGCCTTTGCGGTCATGAACTACGTGGCCGACAATGCCGCAATACCCGCAGGCCGCATCCTGTTCTGCGGCCGGGACATTGTGCAGATGCGCAGCCGGGACTTAAACCATATCCGCGGTAACGAGATTGCCATGGTGTACCAGGATCCGATGGCTGCGCTGAATCCCTCGATGCGGATTGGCCCACAGCTCACCGAAGTACTGGTGCAACACGAGGGCTCGAGCGACATTGAGGCCAGGGAAGCATGTATCCGAATGTTGGAACGTGTGCACATGCCGGACCCGGGCGCGATGATGGAGCGTTATCCTCACCAGTTGTCCGGCGGTCAGCAGCAACGCGTTCTGATCGCTATGGCCCTACTGACAAACCCTGCCCTGCTCATCATGGACGAGCCGACCACCGGTCTGGATGTCACGGTGGAGGCGGAGATACTCGATCTCATCAGCGAACTGAAGCACGAGTTCGATACGACGATTCTCTTCATTAGTCACAGCCTCGGGGTCATCAGCAAAATTGCCGACCGCGTGGCGGTGATGTATGCGGGCGAGTTGGTCGAGCAGGCTTCCGTTCAGGGCATCTTTCTGCATCCTCGGCATCCCTACACCGTCGGACTCCTGGCTTGCATTCCCAAGATAAGCGCCGGTACCCAACGAAGAACACTGCGACCGATCAAGGGGAGAGTACCTTCGCTCCGCGAATTGCCAAGCGGATGCGTCTTTGAAGCACGTTGTGATCGCGCGCATGATCGTTGCCGCCTGGATAAGCCTGACATCGAGAGAAGCGGTGACGGGCATTTAGTGCGTTGTTTCTATGCCGACAGTCCCGATCCTGCCGAGCAGCAAGCCGTGCAAGCTGCGCCTGCCGACGCCGAACTATCCGCAATCGGAGACGACCCGGTTCTCAACGTCGAAGGACTAAAAGCCTACTACAAAGCGAAAGATCGGGGATTCGCTGGCATGGCTGGCAAGTACAGGAAAGGCTTTGTGAAAGCGGTAGACAATGTCAGTCTGATGGCAGGAAAAAAATCCACACTTGGCATCGTCGGTGAGTCCGGATGCGGCAAGACCACACTCGCCAAGTGTATCGCCGGTCTGGTGCCACCCAATGCCGGGACGATGGACTTCATCGGTATAGATGTCGCGAAGGAGGTCGAACAGCGGCCTGTCGACATGCTCAAAGAGCTGCAAATGATTTTCCAGAACCCCGACGCCACGCTTAATCCCAGACGCTCGGTCGGAGAAGCGATCGCACGTCCCTTGCAACTCTTCGGAACCGTCCCGAAGCCTGAGATTAGAAACGAGGTACTGCGCCTCCTCGATGCGGTGCGTTTAGGCGAGGAATACTACGACCGCCTGCCCCGACAACTGAGTGGCGGTGAGAAACAACGCGTGGCGATCGCCAGGGCTTTCGCCGGCCGACCGTCGCTCGTTCTATGTGACGAACCGTTGTCTGCGCTGGACGTATCTGTTCAGGCTGCCGTTATGAATCTGCTGCGGGAGTTTCAACAGGAATACGGCACAGCGATGCTGTTCATCTCTCATGACTTCGGCGCCGTGTATCAACTATGTAGTTCCGTTTCGGTGATGTACCTGGGACAGATCTGCGAGACAGGTCCAACCGACGCCCTGTTCGAGCCGCCCTACCACCCTTACACCGAAGCATTGCTGTCTGCTGTTCCGATTCCGGACCCGACGGTGGAAAGAACCAACATCCGTTTGTCGGGCACAGTCCCGAGCGCGCTCGATCCGCCCACGGGCTGCAGGTTCCATACACGATGTCCGCGCAAGGTCGGTCCCATATGCGAGACGGAGACACCTCCGTGTCGCGGGGAGAAGGAAGGACATCAAATCTATTGTCATATCGACATTGAAGAACTGCGATCCATGCGGCCGGTTTTCAGCGCAGCGCAATGAGATGACCGACAGGAGAATGGAAGCAGAAATTGTATTCGAGCCGCATGTACCTCATGCATTGCGACGAGCCCTGGAGTATGCGGGAGACGGTGGTTTCGTTGCATCGATGCCAGCCTTGCTTCACGCCAGGGCGAACGCGGACTACGACAACATCATCTGGAATACCTGGTTCACCGCTTACTCCGAAGAAAGCGTCGTCACCACGCCGCAGGGCAATCACGTCATTGTTGCGATTCATGGAGGCGGCATTTACGCATCACCAGAGAGATTTGAGAAGATGTTTTACGCCAGCACGGACTACCGGAATACGCATGGCTATACCGAACAATTTGCCGGCAAGATCAGCAAACAAGAAGCCCACGACGTATTGGAGGGCAGGTTGCCGGACGGTACAGAGGTTCCGGTTTATCCTTTCGAAGAATTCAAACAGGGTATTAACGATCTGCCGATTCGATACGGTGTCATTCTCGACTATGAGCTAGCCAGACAATCCCTCCGGGGTTATGAAGATTTCGAAGTCCTGAAAGATGATCCGACCATGATTGTGCGCGCCGGCGGCGTTGCGGCAAACGCCGCATATCTCGACAAGTTCCGGGATCGTCACAATACAAAGCTAATGGGTAACTGGCATCCATTCAACCGCATCAATCCTGATCAGCCACAAACGAGAATATTGTTCCTGGCTGGCAATCAGGGAGGTTGGGGCACTGAAGAGGACGACTTTGGTGAGTATGGATATGACTGCGAGTACGGCATGGGCGGTGATGCCACCATGGGCGGCATGGCCCGCTATGTTGCCGTCACACCGCGGGATGTTTCAAGCGGTTTGCGGCATGTACCCTTCGGAATATGAGGAAAATGGAAGCGGAAGTTATCTTCGAGTCATACAAGCCCACCGCATTAAGACGGGCACTGACTTATGCAGGTGAAAATGGTTTCGTCGCATCGATGCCTGCTTTAATTCATGCCCGGACCAATGCGCCTTACGGCAATATTTTGTGGAACACCTGGTTCACGTCGTACTCTGAAGAAAACGTGGTCACGACGCCGCAGGGCAACCATGTTGTGGTTGTGATTCATGGCGGCGGCATTTACGCATCGCCAGAGCGATTTGAGAAGATGTTTTACGCCAGCACAGACCACCGGAGCGAGCATGGATATACCGGGCAATTCGCGGGCAAAATCAGTCAAAAGGAAGCCCGCGACGTATTGGAAGGCAGATTGCCGGACGGTGCAGAGGTTCCGGTCTATTCGTTCGAGGAATTCAAACAGGGAATTGCCGATCTGCCGATTCGATATGGTGTCGTTCTTGACTTTGAGCTAGCCAGAAAATCTTTGAGTGGCTACGTAGAATTTGAAGTACTGAAGGATGATCCGAATATGATTGTCCGAACCGGAGGCGTTGAAGCGAATGCCGCCTACCTCGACAAGTTTCGGGATCGTCACAATACGAGATTGATGGGCCACTGGCACCCGTTCAATCGCATCGATCCAGGTCAGCCACAGACACGCATATTGTACCTTGCTGGCAATCAGGGGGGCGTGGGCACCGAAGACGATGACTTCGATCCAGCATCGCGGACACAAAGAGAGGATGGCTACAACAGCGAGACCGGCTTGAGCAGTGGCGGTATAGGGGGGCTGGCCCGCTACGTTTCGGTAGCACCGCGAGATGTGTCTGCGAGTTTGCGTCATCTGGATTTTGAGCAATAAAGATATGCAGCCGACGATTGTTTTTGAACCGCATATCCCCACCGCGTTGCAACACGCGCTGGAACACGCCGGAGATGATGGTTTCGTTGCATCGACGCCGCAATTGTTGCACGCCCGGACGAGCGCACCGTATGACAATATCATCTGGAACACCTGGTTCACTGCCAACTCCGAAGAAAACGTGGTGACGACACCGCAAGGACAGCGTGTCGTTGTCGCAGTGCATGGTGGCGGTATTTTTGCTTCTCCGGAGCGTTTCGAGGTGAGCTTGCACGCGGACCTGGCCCATTCGAATCCGGAAGGCATCACCGGGCAGACCGCTGCGAAGATCAGCCAACAGGAAGCGCGCGATGTATTGGAGGGCAGACTTCCCGATGGCAGCGAAATCCCGGTCTATTCCTTCGATGAGTTCAGGCGAGGCGTTAGCGATTTGCCGATGCGTTACGGCGTCATACTGGACTTCGAGCTGGCGAGAAAGTCCAAAAGAGGATACGAGCGTTTCGAGATCCTGAAAGACGATCCGAACATGATCGTACGCGCCGGCGGCGTCGAGCCTTTGGCAGCCTACCTCGACAAATTTAGAAAACGCCACGACACCGAATTGATGGGGAACTGGCATCCCTTCAACCGGATCGATCCGGATCAGCCACAGACTCGCATAACGTTCCTGGCCGGCAACAAGGGTGGCGTGGGTAGCGACGTCGCGACAGGCTACGGTTATGACGAGGAATACGGCATGGGCGGCGACGCTAGCGTGGTAGGCATGGCCCGTTATATCGCTGTTGCGCCAGGCGATACATCCACCCGCCTGCGAGAAGTGGATTTCGAGGTCTAAAGAAATGCAGCCAAAGATTATTTTCGAACCGCATATCCCTTCCGCGTTGCAACGCGCGCTGGAATACGCCGGAGATGAAGGCTTCGTGGCATCGCTGCCGCAACTACTGCACGCCCGGGCTAACGCGCCCTACGAGAACATCATATGGAATACCTGGTTCACATCGAATTCCGAAGAATGCGTGGTCACGACGAATCAGGGCAATCACGTGGTGGTGGCCGTCCACGGCGGCGCCATACTGGGTACGCCCGAGCGTTTCGAGCGGAGCGTGTATGCGGATATGGACCATCGCAATACAGAGGGTATCACCGGACAAGGCGCTGCAAAGATCACGAGGCAGGAGGCCCGCGACGTACTGGACGGCAAGCTGCCCGACGGCACCGAGATTCCGGTCTACCCCTTCGATGAGTTCAGGCGGGGCATCAATGACCTGCCAATGCGCTACGGCGTCATCATCGACTATGAGCTGGCCAGGAAGACTGAGAAAGGGTTTACGCCTTTCGAGGTACTGAAGGAAGAACCGAACTTCATCGTACGTGCCGGCGGCGTCGAGGCGGGGGCAGCCTATCTCGACAAGTTTCAGGCTCGCCATGACACCAGGCTGATGGCGAACTTCCACCCATTCGACCGAATCGATCCGGATCAGCCACAGACGCGCGTAATTTTTCTCGCTGGCAACAAGGGTGGTGTCGGCAGCGAGGGCGACTATAACTACGGCTACGACTCTGACTACGGTATTGGCGGCTACGCCCATATGATCGGGATTGCCCGTTATGTTGCCGTCGCGCCGCGCGACGAATCGGTCAGCGACTTACGCGGCCAGGACTTCGAACCATAGAGGACAAGCGAAACATGTTGACACGACGCAAGCTGTTCCAGGCCGCTACCACTGTTGGTATCGGCATGTTCACGAGCCCGGCCGGTTTCGCAAGAACGCCCGAATCGAACATGGTCGCGAGAATCTTCTTCGATTCCTACGGCGCGCTGGCATTGCGCCAGGCGGTGTACTACGCGGGTAACGACGGCTATGTCGCATCATTGCCGCAAATCTTGCAGGCCCGGGTCAACGCCGACTATGACAACATCATCTGGAACACCTGGTTCACGGCAAACTCCGAAGAGAGTGTCGTCAAGACGCCGCAGGGTAATCATGTCGTTGTCATCGTTCACGGTGGCGGAATATTTGGCAAGCCCCCTCGGCTCGAACGTTCCCTGCGCGCCGACCTGAGCCGCCACAACACACATGGTTTGACTGGACAGTACGCCGCCAGGATCACGGAATCAGAGGCACGCGATCTGTTACGTGGCAGGCTACCGGACGGTACGGAATTCCCGGCCTATGATTTCGACGCGTTCAGGCAGGGCATTACAGGCCTGCCCTGGCGATACGGAGTCGTGCTCGACTTCGAAACGGCGAAAAAGTCCGAGACCGGCTACGTCGAATTCGATGCGTTGCGGGATCACCCGATCATGATCTGCCGCGCCGGTGGCGTTGATGCGGCGGCGGCATATCTGGACAAAGCCAGGAAACGTAATGACACCAGCAAGATGCAAATTGAACACGGGCACGCCCAGATCAATCCCGACGAACCCCAGACGTGCTTGTTGACCCTGGGTGGCAACAAAGGCGGTCTGGGCAGCGAGGGTCACGAGGGCCTGAGTTGGGGTTATGGCGAGGACTGGGGCCTGAGTGCCTCCGGACCAGTAGGCATGGACCGTTACGTTGCCGTCGCGCCGCGAAACGCCTCAACGAGTTTGCAGAGCCTGGACTTCGACGCTTGAGCGCTTACATTTTGTCGGCAAACTCCAGATTCTCCTTTCGGAGCTGGGCGTCGGTTCCGAACGCATAGTGTTTTGACATGTCGGCGGAGTAACGACTAGCCGGCGGATTCTTGCCCAGGGCCTCGGCCATTGCTCGAATATGATGCGGTCCGGCGCCGCAACAAACGCCCTGATACGTGACTCCCAGCGCAAGCGCCTTCTTGGCAAACTCTGCAATCTCGTAGCGGTTGCAAGTCAGCGCATCCAATGCAACGGGGAATGCACGGTCCGGGATGCAATCACATCCGGAATCCGTAAGTGCCTGAAAGTTAACCTCTTTCTCGGTAGTTCGATAAGGTACCGGGAGCGCAGCCAGTGGGCCTTCAACTTCTTTGCTGATCTCTTCCAGTAAAGGCAACATCGTATTGGGGCCGCGAATACAATTTACGCCAACCACATCCGCGCCTGCGTCTTTCAATCGTTGGCAGGCTTCGGGAACGGTGTAGTCGTCTCGCAAACCCTCGCTGTGCACCGCCAGCGTCACCACGGATATCGCCCCGGCATCTTTAATCACTTCCTGAGCAAGCGCGGCTTCTTCATAAAAGGAAATTGTTTCGGCAATGATGAAATCCACGCCGGCATCCATTGCCCATCCAACCTGCTCCTCAAACATGGCTCGAGCAAGCTTTTTGCTTTCGGCATCGTCCGGCAAAAAGACATTCGTGTTGCAGATATCGCCGGCGAACAGTGCGTCTCCTTCCCGGGCGACATCCTTGGCCAGCTGCAATGCGGTTCGGTTGATTTTTTCCAAATCACCCTCACGCCCGACGAGTTTGAGTTTGTCGCGATTCGCGTAGTAGGTGAATGCTTCAATCACATCGGAGCCGGCATGCATGAACTCACGGTGCAATTCCGTGACAACGTTGGGGTGATCCAGCACCACCTCCGGAACAAACGCCCCGGCCTGCAAGTACCCTCGCCGCTCCATCTCGAAGAGATACCCTTCGGCACATATCACAGGGCCCTGTTCGAGTCGTTCCAGCAAATTGAGTGATGTCACTTCAATTCTCCATTCAAGCTATATTCTTCGTTACTGGCGTCACCCGGAAACCGAATCCTCTGGCTGTTCACCACCCCCGATCGCAACGGCGATCGAGTCAGCGGCGGCCATGACGTCCATCGCGATCTGCTCTATAACGTCTTCGGTCAAACGATTCGACGGCCCGCATACGCTGATCGCGGCGGCAACGTCGCCCATTCCGTTGAAGATCGACGCGGCGAGCCCATTAACGCCAACCTCGTTTTCCTCGACATCGACGGAGTATCTCTGCGCCCTAAACTGAGCCAGATTCGCCTCGAGCGTATCGATATCGGTGATCGTACGCGGCGTCTGCCGCGGCAAGCCGCGCAGGCGGTAGACGGTGTGCCGCATCGGCTCATCCCATTGCGAAAGCATGGCTTTGCCCAGGGCGGTACAGTGATACAACGATCGCCAACCGGCGTAAGCGGTGGCATGCAATTGCCGAGATCCCTGAAAACTGTCGACCACCAACAGATCGAGGAGATCGGGCAACCCCAGGTTCACCGTCTCGTTCGTCTTCCTGCAAAGAACGGCGAGTACAGGCCGCGCCAGATGCGAAATATGCATCCGCTGCTGAACGATCCGCCCGAGCTCGAGGTTGCGCAATCCGAGCCGATACCGCCTCGAATGCTCATCTTGCTCGAGGAATCCAAGCGTAACGAGTGAGGCAATAAGATTGAAAGCGGTTGTCTTGTTGAGCGCCGTCGCCCGGCTGATCTCACTCAGGCCAACGCCCTCCTCGCCGCCGGCAGCAATCACGTCGATTATTGCGCTGGCGCGCGCCAATGCCTGAATTCGCGGGGCGGTTCGGGACGCTGAAGCAGTCACCATGGGAAACGGTACCTCCTAGGATTTTATAATGTATAACAAGACCACATCTTTCGAAAAGTGCCATAACGATTGACAAAGTGCAACATGATGGGTCAGTCTCTCAGTTCTACGAATATTTTCAGTACGCTAATTCGCCCTCTTAATAGTCGTATTCGAGATAACGGTGTACATTATATAGCACCCTAAAAAAGACGCAATCAATATGGCCGACATGAAAATGGAAGCAGAGATCATCTTCGAGCCGCACGTCCCTAACGCGTTGCGGCGGGCCCTGGAATACGCCGGAGACGATGGCTTCGTGGCATCGATGCCGCAGTTGCTGCACGCCCGGGCGAACGCCGACTACGACAATATTATCTGGAATACCTGGTTTACGTCTTACTCCGAGGAAAGCGTGGTCACGACACCGCAGGGCAATCGCGTCGTGGTTGCCATTCATGGCGGCGGTATATTCGCGACGCCGGAGCGATACGAGCAGGTGTATCGCGCAAGTGTCGACCGATCGAATCCGGATGGCTTCACCGGCCAGTATGCTGCCAAGATCTCGCAAAAAGAAGCACACGACGCTTTGGAGGGCAGACTATCCGACGGAACCGAGGTGCCCGTTTATCCCTTCGAGGAATTCAAGCAGGGTATTTCCAATCTGCCGATTCGATACGGTGTCATTCTGGACCTCGAGCTGGCCAGACAATCAAAGAGAGGCTACGAGGAATTTGAAACACTGAAGGACGATCCGAATATGATCGTCCGTGCCGGTGGAGTCGAAGCGAACGCCGCATATCTCGACAAATATCGCGACCGTAACGATACGAAGGTGATGGGCAACTGGCACCCCTACAACCGAATCGATGTCGACCAGCCCCAGACTCGCATGCCGTTCCTGGCTGGCAACCAGGGGGGCATCTATTCCGAGGGCGATGACCCTGAGGAATGGGGTTACGACTGCGAGTATGGCTTGGGTGGTGACGCCTGTATCCACAACATGGCCAGATACATTGCAGTTGCACCGCGAGACGTGTCGGCGAGCTTGCGAGATCTAGACTTCGACGTCTGATTTAGTCACATGACGCACGATCACAAACCACTACGACACCTGTTTTCCAGGACGCTGCCGCCGGCGACGAAAGCAAGGCTGTTCCAGTTATGGTACGAAGCCCAGGCCGGTCTCGATTAAGGGGTGGCGAGATGGCCAAACCCGTAACAGAGTTTTACGACCGATTGAGCCCTGAGTACCGCCACAACATGGGGTGGGACTGGGAGGCAGTGATGCGCGAGGAAGGTGCAACACTCGATGGTTTCCTCGAAAACCAGGTAGGGCGTCCGGGCCCCTATTCGCTGCTGGACTGCTCTTGCGGAATCGGCACCCAGGCAATCGGCCTGGCGCTGCAGGGCCACCAGGTCCACGCCACGGACCTGAGCCCGGTATCTATCGACTGCGCCAGAAAGGAAGCCACCGACCTCGGCGTCGAATTGAGCTTCGGTGTCGCCGACTATCGCAAGCTGGACGAGACTGTCTCCGGTAAGTTCGACGTCGTTCTGACCTGCGACAACTCGATCGCGCACTGCCTGAAAGACGAGGATCTCGACGCCGCTCTGACCAGTATGAAAGCGAGGCTCAATCCCGGCGGCGTCCTGCTCATAGGCCTGAGGGACTATGACGCGCTGGTTTCCGACAAGCCGCGATTCAACAACGAGCACGTCCAGGACAGGCCGGACGGACGCCGCGTCGTCTTTCAACTATGGGACTGGGCAGAAAACGGGCGCCAGTATCACAATACGCAATTCCTGATTAAGCAGACCAACGGCAACTACGAGCTAAAGCATTTCGAGACAGAACTCCGCGCATTGTTACGCGACGAGATGATGAGTGCCGTTGAACGAGCAGGATACGACGACGCCCGCTGGCACATTCCCGAGGAGAGCGGCTATTACCAGCCGATCGTGACTGCCCGCAATCGATGAGTGATGACGACACTATGAAAAATACAAGAATGGAAGCAGCCATCATCTTCGAAACGCATCTCCCTGATGCGTTGCAGCGAGCGCTGGAATACGCGGGCGACGACGGCTATGTGGCATCAATGCCGCAGCTGCTGCACGCCCGTGTCAACGCGCCTTTCGACAATGAGATCTGGGACACGTGGTTTTTTACATCGAACTCCGAAGAGAGCATGGTCACGACGCCCGAGGGCAATCACGTCGCGGTCATCGTTCACGGTGGCGGCATTTTTGCGAGGCCCTCGCGATTCAGAAGGTTGTACCTTTCCAGTACCGACCGCCACAGCGAGACCGGCTATACGGGGCTTTTCGGCGGCAGGATCCTCGAGCGGGAGGGACACGACATTCTGCAGGGTCGCTGTCCGGATGGCACCGAGATTCCTGTCTTCTCATACAGCGAATTCAAGAAAGGCATCGCGGACCTTCCGCGACGTTACGCGGTCGTCGTGGACTTTGAAACGGCAAGGACCTCGAAGTGCGGTCTCACAGCATTCGAAGAACTGAAGGACGACCCATTGATGATCCTCCGGGCTGGTGGCGCGCAAGCCGCAGCTGCCTATCTGGACAAGGCCAGGGAGTACTACGACACGACCGTGATGGGCAGCTGGCACCGGTTCGACGACATGGACCCGATGAATCCGCAGACCTGGGTGCCGTTCGTGTATGACTGCCTGGGTGGCGCAAGCGACAAGGAGAACCTCGACTTGTCACAACGAACGGAAGGCATGATGGACATCTGGTTCACGCATTACCGCATCGCGAGAGACGCGGGGTTTGGCCTTCGCGCCGACACGGCGTTGATCAACACGGCCCGCTACGTCGCGGTCGCACCGCGAGATGTGTCGACCGGTGTGCGACATCTTCCCTTTCAAGCGTGAACCATGATGGAAGCGGCGATATTTTTCGACTCTTACCTGCCGTACGCGCTGCGGAGTGCCCTCGAGTACGCCGGAGAAGACGGTTTCGTCGCCTCACTTCCCCAGTTGCTGCACGCCCGGGTCGACGCACCCTACGAAAACATCGCCTGGAACACCTGGTTCAACCCGAACACCGAGGAAAGTCTGCTCACGTCACCGCAGGGAAATCGTGTCATCGTGACGGTTCATGGCGGTGGTATATTTGCATCGTCGGACAGATTCGATCAGCTGTTCCGTGCAAGCACGGACCGATTGTCGGAAGTGGGCTTTACCGGGCTGTTCGCCGGAAAAACTACCGAGCAGGAAGCGCGCGGCGCCCTCGAGGGACGAATGCCAGACGGCGCCGAGATACCAATTTACTCCTTCAAGGAATTCAAACAGGGTATTGACAACCTTCCGCGACGCTACGGCGTCGTAACTGACTTCGAGACAGCGAAGAATTCCGCCTGTGGCTACGTGTCGTTCGACGACCTCAGAGATGATCCGGTCATGATTGTCCGTGCCGGCGGCGTCGCAGCGGCAGCGGCGTATCTCGACAAGGCCCAGGCCCGTAACAACACGAGCAAGATGGGAAGCTGGCATCCGTTTAATTACATCGATACGCCGGATCAGCCCCAGACTCGCGTTCCGAACCTGTCCGGCAACAAAGGTGGCGCGGGCAGCGAGGACGACGACGGGCATCTGTACGGCTATGACACGGATTACGGCATCGGCGGCGACAGCTGGATCCACAGCACCAGCATGATCAACATCGCCCGCTATGTTGGGGTCGCGCCGCGCGATGAGTCGACGAGCGTGCGAAATCTGCCTTTCACGGGGAGATAGGCCTTGGAAACTGTTTCATTTGGCCGGACCGGGCTGAAAGTCAGTAGGCTATGCTTTGGCACTATGGGTGTCGGCTCCAGCGAATGGAAACCGTGGGTGCTGGACGAGGCGGATGCGCAACCGCTGCTCAAACGATGCCTCGATCTCGGCATCACCTTCTACGATATGGCGGATTGGTACTCAGCTGGCATAGGCGAACGTATCGTGGCTTCGACGCTGACCTCCATGGTTCCCCGCGATCGCCTGGTGCTGACCACCAAGGCTTTTTACGCCATGAGTGACGACCCAAATGATCAGGGTCTCTCCCGCAAGCATCTGCTGTCGTCCATTGATGCGAGCCTGCGACGCATGGGTACCGACTATGTCGATATCTTCATGGTGCATGCATTTGACCCGCATACACCGATGGAAGAGACGATGCAGACGCTCGACGATATTGTCAGATCCGGCAAGGCTCGTTACCTGGGCGCCTCGACGATGTTTGCGTCGCAGTTCGCGAGCATGAACCATGTTGCCCGGGAGAACGGCTGGGCAAGCTTCGTGAACATGCAATGCCAGTACAATCTTCTGTATCGTGAAGAGGAACGGGAGATGCTTCCTTATTGCCAAGACCAGGGGATTGCCGTAACAACCTTCAGCCCGTTGGCCAGGGGCTGGTTGTCAGGCAGGAAGGATCGGCGTTCCGAAGTCGATCTTTATTACGCCAGGAATTACGGCGACGCACTGGACCTCGAAATTTGTGCCAGGGTCGAGGCCATCGCAAAAGCACATGATACGAATATGGCAGAGGTCGCTTTGGCCTGGGTTTACTCTAAAGACGCCATCTGCTGCCCCATTATCACTGCAGGTTCGGTGGGTCAATTGGACAGCAACGTCAATGCGCTTGACCTCGAACTCACTCAGGAGGAGATCGAATCACTCGACGGCATGTATAGACCACGTGATGTTGTTAACGACTATGTTACCGACCTGATGCCGCGACATTTGGGCGGGGTTCTGACCGACGAATAGCGATTTCATAATGGCAATTCAGACTTTTGGCCCGATGGCATATCCAGGTGAAAAGGATCACTACGCCCGACATTACCGACTGTACCCGCCTGAATTAAAGGGGGAGGAATAAACCGTGGAGACTATTTCGTTTGGTCGGACCGGCCTGAAGGTCAGCGAACTATGTTTTGGCACGATGACCATCGGCTCAAGCAAGTGGAAGCCCTGGGTACTGGATGAGCCCGAGGCTCGGCCAGTTCTCGAGCGTTGTCTCGAGCTGGGAATCACGTTCTTCGATACCGCCAACTGGTATTCGACCGGGGAAAGCGAACGCATCGTAGCGTCGACGCTGTTATCCATGATGCCGCGTGACCGGCTGGTATTGGCTACGAAGGCATTCTACGGGATGAGTGACGACCCGAATGATCGCGGTCTGTCGCGGAAGCACCTGTTGGCCTCCGTCGACGCCAGTCTGCGGAGGATGGGCGCCGATTACATCGACTTGCTCGTGATCCACGCTTTCGATCCGCACACGCCGATTGAAGAGACGATGGCGACGCTTCACGACATCGTCAGGTCCGGCAAGGTCCGCTACGTGGGCGCTTCGACAATGTTCGCGTGGCAATTCGCGCAGATGAATCACGTTGCACGGATGAATGGCTGGACGCCGTTCGTGAACATGCAATGCCAATACAACCTGCTCTACCGTGAAGAAGAGCGGGAGATGCTCCCCTACTGCCGGGACCAGGGGATTGCCGTGACCGGATTCAGCCCATTAGCGAGGGGCTGGCTGTCTGGCAGCACTGCAACTCGGTCCATGACCGATGTTCACTTCACCAACATGTACGGCGATGCCCTCGATCGTGAAATCTGCGTCCAGGTCGAGGCGATAGCCAAAGAACACGGCACAACAATGGCCGCCGTTGCGTTGGCCTGGGTTCGCTCCAGGGACGACATCTGCTGCCCCATTATCGGTGCCAGCTCGGCGAGCCAGGTAGACAATAACGTCGGGGCGCTCGATCTGGAGCTCGCCGAGGATGAGATCGAAACGCTCGAACAGATGTACAGACCGCGCGATGTTATCAACGATTACGTGCCCAATCCGATGCCGCGCTACCTGGAGACCAATTAGATGGATGAGGAAAGAATCAAGAGTTCGACGACGGAACTGATCGAGGCTGTACGGGCGATCTTCGAAGCTGAAGTCGCCAAAGACATGGCTAGCGCCCCGCAACTGAAACGCGTGCTCGCTTTAATGCAAGAGCTCCGGCTGGATCCTGAACGACCCGAAGCCAGGCAAGTACCGGGGTGCCGCCACCTTCCCCGCGCTCTTGATCTTGGGGAGGCCGGCCCGGCAGCAGCCGTGGCAACCGCTTTACGAGAACTCGAATCCACACTCTCGTGGGCCCAGAACCCACGTTACAACGTGGAAAACAAGGGCGCTGACTTCATGGACAACTACGGCTGGAGCGCTTTAGGTCTGACCGGCAGCAGCGACATGGCATTTGGGATCATGTTGCTCGGCCCTGGAATCACCTACCCTCCGACCAGTTATGAGTCGGAAGGGGTCTTTCTTGTCATCGGTGGATCACCGGAATGGAAGTCCGGCGACGAGCCCTGGGTGCGTGTCGAGGCTGGCAGCATTATTTGCCGTCCATGGAACGGCGTAGAAGGCAAACGGCCCGGGAAAGAACCCATGCTGGCCCTTTACGCCTGGATGTATCAGCAAAGCTAGCCATGGTTTCCAAAGACCCTTTAATGCAACCGTTTTCTTTGCGTCATCTGACGCTTAAGAACCGGATAATGAGCACCAGTCATACGATGTTGTATGCGGTTGATGGTGCTCCTCGAGAGCGGTACCAGCTCTACCACGAAGAAAAAGCCAAGGGTGGCATCGCTCTGACCATGTTCGGTGGCTCGTCCAATGTGACCCAGGACTCGGCCACCGCCACCGGCGTTGTAAATCTCACGCATGATTCAATTATTCCTCACTTTCTTGAATTCGCTGAGCGCATCCATCAATACGATTGTGCGCTCATGTGTCAGATCACTCATCTGGGGCGCCGGGCCAACACAAGGACCTGGGACTGGTTGCCAACGGTTGCGCCCTCTCGTAGCCGCGAGGTTGACAATACCTTCCCCAAGGTAATGGATCATGACGATATCCACCGTATCGTTAAGTCATATGGCGAAGCCGCGCTGCGTTGCAAGGAAGGTGGCCTGGATGGCTGTGAAGTCGTTGGCCATGCGCACCTTCTTGAACAGTTCTGGTCGCCGGCATCTAACTGGCGAAGCGATGAGTTCGGCGGGACGCTTGAAAATCGCCTGCGCTTCGGATTTATGGTTCTTGAAGAAATCCGCCGCAAGGTGGGAGACGATTTCATTGTCGGCATGCGTGTCGCTATGGATCAGGGTTTCGCCGGTGGTCTGACAAAGGGGGATTGCCTTGAAATAGCCCGGATACACGAAAAATCGGGCCTGATTGACTTTCTCAATCTCAACTTTGGACGCGTAGACACCTCAATAGGCTATGTCAACCTGATGCCTGGCATGTCCGGGCCGACGGCAACGTATCTTGACCTTGTTCAGGAATTTGGCCGTGAGTTCAAGCTACCGATTTTTCACGCCTGCCGCATCATTGACGCCGCCACAGCACGTCATGCTATCCGCGAGGGGATTGTCGATATGGTCGGCATGACACGGGCGCACATTTCTGATCCCCATATCGTCGAGAAAATTCAGAGCGGACAGGAGTCCCGCATTCGTCCCTGCGTGGGCGCCACTTTTTGCATGGATCATCGACTTTGTCTGCATAACCCGTCAACCGGACGTGAGGCATCCCTGCCACACCAGGTGCCGGGCGCGGACGCTCTCAAGCGGGTGGTTGTTGTTGGCGGTGGCCCGGCCGGCCTCGAGGCCGCACGGGTATGTAGGTTACGCGGTCATGAGGTCATTCTTCTCGAGGCGAATAACCGTCTCGGTGGACAGGTTGTACTGGCAGCAACGGCAGGTTGGCGTCGCGAGATAGGGGGAGTTACAGACTGGCTCGGTGACGAGGTCAATCACCTCGGTGTGGATGTACGACTCTCGGTCTACGCCGAACATGATACCGTAATGGACTTGCATCCGGACGTTGTCGTGATCGCAACGGGCGGCCTTCCGGACCTTGAATGGCTCGAGGGCCATGAGCACTGTGACAGTGTCTGGGATATTTTGAGCGGCGGCACAAAAGTCAGGGAGTCCGTCCTTCTCTATGACGAGCTCGGTGATCATGCAGGGGCCTCCTGCGCTGAAGTATTGGCCGACAAAGGCGCCAATGTCGAACTCGCCTTTCGCGGCCATCAGGCTGCCGAAAGAGCGGGCTACGTTAACTACCCTGTCTATCTCAAACATTTTTATGAGAAGGGTGTTGTACTGATACCGGACCGTCGTCTGGAAAAAGTCGAGAAAATCGGCCAACAACTACGCTCGACGTTTCGAAACGAACTGACCGGACAGGTTGAAGAACGGCTAAGCGATCAGGTTGTCGTTGAGCACGGCACCGTTCCACTTGACGATCTCTTTGAAGAATTAAGAGCACAGTCCTGCAACAACGGAAGTGTGGATATGGACAGACTGTTGGCAGGACAGCCGCAAACTTCTGCGGACGAACGCGGCGATGGTTATGAGCTCTTCAGAGTTGGTGATGCCGTTTCATGCAGAGACATCCATTGCGCCATTCTTGATTCACGACGCCTGTGCAAGGATTTATGAACCGGTTAATCGATGCCTTTGAAGGGCTTTTTACCGCGGCCACCGACTCCTGTGGAGAATTGGCGAAAACAGCAAACTTCACGCTGGACAATGTGAATTGGCAAGACACGCTGAGCAAAGCCAAGCCAACGAGCCATCCCATTGTGGATACGCATCTGGAAGCAGCCTGCGCTAATTCGGGACGGCACGGAACGAGCTCTCATGCGGTCGCTCGAGCCCTGTTGGCGGTGGCGGATCAGCTGGAGTGGCATGCATCCTCCAAAGACCGTGAGGATGGGCCCGATGTCGAGATCTTTTCACGCAATTTTGCAGCCACCAGTATTATCGGCGCGGGTGGGCTGCTGCCATCAGACAAAGTTTCTGCGGGTTTTAGCCTGCAAGGGCGTGACACCTATTATCCGCCGCATGCCCATCATGCCGAGGAAAGTTACTGGATCATCGGCGGCGATGGCGACTGGAAGGTCGATACGGAACCCTGGTTCGCTGTGGAACCGGGGGATTCCATCTATCACGAGTCAGGAGCGCGTCATGCCATGCAGACCAACGAGCAACCATTACTGGCGGTCTGGCTGTGGACCAGCCATTTGGATTCTGAGGTGCTGATTGTCAGGGGCTAATCGGGTCCCAACAAAACCACCGACTCGTTGGAAAAGCTCAACCAGACCGGTTGATCGGATAAGCCAGCCCCGCCACCGACCGCTTCATGTTCTGCACGGCCACCGGCTGCTCGTGCCCGGGCCAGTGCGATGCGCTGGCGCTCGCCGCCGGAGAGCTGCGTGGCGCTCCGCCCCGCATAGCCCGGCAATTTGATCAGGTCCAGCATCTCCTCGACCTTGGCACTGATTTCCGCCTTCGAGAGACCTGACTTGCGCAGGCCAAAGGCGATGTTCCCTCGCACGTCCAGGTGCGGGAAGATGGCGTAGTTCTGGAACACCATGTTCACGGGCCGGCGGTATGCGGGGATCGCCGACATGGGTTGGTCGTCGATGTAGATCTCACCCTCGCTGGGCGCCGCACCGGCGGACCCATTGGGCGATACTGACGAGAATAGTGGCACAATTGGCATCCGACCGCGAATCTGGCTGTTGCGGCGCCGACATACTCAAGCTCTGTCAATTGTTGGAGCTTTGCGGTTGGTGCGATACTCTCCGCTCGTGGTCTAGCGGAAGGCAGTAAATCATGGCCGTGCTTCAATTGGGTGATATTGCCGTTCAGCGCATAGTCGAGCACGAGATTCCTGTCTACCATCCGTCTGATTTCTTCGACG